>ERZ791741.1683-NODE-1683-length-17597-cov-20.426576_pt1 | contig 17597 bp, 15 predicted proteins | sample MGYA00510040_ERZ791741 | MGnify/ENA primary metagenome ERZ791741 (study PRJEB30046, sample SAMN00791960) | human gut metagenome | study: EMG produced TPA metagenomics assembly of the A metagenome-wide association study of gut microbiota in type 2... | reverse complement strand
CCGTGCCGCAGCCGCCGAAGCGGTGCTTAAGCCGTAAGGCGGGAATTGTGCGGTGCTGCCTTAGTTCTGTTCACGCAGGGAAAGGGGGCCGCAGATGCCGCAGCCGGAACAACCGCATACCATTTTGCTGGTGCACTGCCACTACCGCCTGCCCGGCGGCGAGGACGCCGTGTTTGCCGCGGAGTGCGCCATGCTGCAAGCCCACGGCCACCGCGTGATCACCTATGAGCGCAATAATGATGCCGGCGGCCTGGCCCAAAAACTGCTGTTGCCCCTGCGGGCCATCTACAGCACCAAAACCGTGCGGGAAGTGCGCGCCCTGATCCGCAAAGAACAAGTGGATTTGGTGCATGTGCATAACACCCTGCTGACCATCAGCCCGTCGGTGTTCCAGGCATGCTTCAAAGAGCATGTTCCGGCGGTGCAGACGCTGCACAACTTCCGCATTTTCTGCCCCAACGGCATCCTGATGCGGGACGGCCATGTGTGCGAGGAATGCCCGCAGCATGGCCTTGGCTGTGCGGTGCGGCACAGCTGCTACCGCGGCAGCCGTGCCCAAAGTTTGGTCTGTGCGGGCATTTATGCGTTCCATCGCCTGCTTGGCACCTACCGCAAGGTGAACCTGATCACCCTGACGGAGTTTGATCGCAGCAAGCTGCTGGAATTCAACCGCAAAGCTTCGCGCCCGGTGTTTACCCCGGAGCGGCTGTACTGCAAGCCCAACGGCGTGGCCGCGCCGAACCATTCCCCGCTGCCCTGGGCACAGCGCAAAAACCAGATTGTTTTTGCTGGGCGGCTGGAAGAATTAAAGGGGCTGCGCACCGCCATCGAGGCCTGGCAGCTGCTGGGGCCGGACGCACCGCAGCTGATCGTGGCCGGTACCGGCCCGCTGGAAGCCTGGGCCAAAGAGAACGCCCCCGATACTGTAACCTTTACCGGCCAGCTCCCGCATGGAACACTTACCGAGCTTTTGGCCCAGAGCCGCGCCGCCCTTTGCCCCAGCCTGTGCTATGAAAGCTTTGCCCTGATCCCGGCGGAAGCCCATGCGGTGGGCACCCCCGTGCTTGCCAGTGATCTTGGCAACGTGGGCGCTGCCGTGCAGGAGGGGATTGACGGCCTGCACTTTGCCCCCGGCAATGCCGCCGCGCTGGCGGATGCCGTGCGCAAGCTGCAAAACGTGGGCGAAACCTTTGATTTGACCGCCATGCAGCAAAAAGCCTGCCAGGCGTATAACGCGGAACAAAACTACCGCGAACTGATGACAATTTACCGGGAAATCATGAGGAACGAAAATTCATGAACCAGATCTACCGTGCCCTGCATATGCCGCCCAAGCGTTTGATCAAAAAGCTGAGCGGCCAAAAAGAAATCTATACCATTGCGGTGCGCCGCGCCCCCAAGGGGGAAGGCTGCGACCCGCTGCCCGCTCTGGGTGAAGAACCTTACACCCCGCTGCCCTACACCCCCGGCACCTGGTATGCCGACCCCCTGCTGTATGAGGATGACAACGGCAAACGCTGGCTGTTCTGCGAAGCATTCAATATGGCGGAGAACCGCGGTGATATTGCCGTGGCGGAGTTTGATGAAAACGACCACCTGCTGCCGCCCCGCGTGGTATTAAAGGAAAACTTCCATCTCTCTTTTCCCACCGTGTTTGACTGGCGCGGGGAAGTGTGGATGCTGCCGGAAACCAGCGCCGACCACAGCCTGACCCTTTACCGCTGCACCCAGTTCCCGGATAAATGGGAGAAAGTGCAGGCGTTCAGCGTGGGGCGCGAACTGTGCGACAGCATTATTGTGGATAAAACCCCCGAAGCCCTGACGGTGCTGTGCAGCGAAACCAGGCCGGACAACCAGCTGTACACCCGTTACCGCCGCTATACTGTGCGCGAAAACCCCGAAGCGGAAGAGCGCGATGATGTGGATGAGTTTATCCTGGATGAGGATGAACCCTTTAACCTGCAGCACCGCAATTATGAGCTGGGCAGCCGCAATGCTGGCCCGCTGTTTACCAACAACGACCAGACCGTGCGCCCGGCCCAGGTCAGCACCAAGGTGGATTACGGTGTGTACCTGCAATTCTGGGTGCGGCGCGGTGCTTCGGAAGTGCCACTGTGTGCCGCCATGCCGCAGAACGTTGCCATTGCGGGCATTGACCCGGCGAATCTGATCGGCATCCACACCTATTGCCGGGATGCGGACATTGAGGTGATCGATGCCCGCTACCTGCGCAAGGTGTGACCAAAAGCAAGATACACCCTAAGACAATACCGCATAATTCTAAGTGCCGATACGGCGAGCGAGGTGCGGCAGATGCCAAGCCAAAAGCGCAGATAATACTGGATGCTGCAAAGGTGAGCGCCGCCAGTGGCGGAAACAGCGAACCGAAGCAGGGGCAGCGGTCGCAGAGTGCGAGGGGCTTTTGCCCCCGAAGCACGATGCGGGTACCGCAACCCGACATTATCGAGCATTTTGGCAACGCAGATGCCGTGCCGCAGCCGCCGGAGCGGTGCTTAAGCCGTAAGGCGGGAATTGTGCGGTGTTGCCCTAAAAATAAATTGGAGTAGCAAAGCTTATGCGAACCATTGCCATCCCGCAGCTGTACTGCGGGGCATCCGGCAAAAAAGGAGCCTATAACCGGCAGGAGGTTGGTCTTGCACGGGCGTTTGCCGCCCTGGGCTGCCGGGCTGTTGTACTGTACCCGGACCCGGACGCCGCCCCCGAAGCTGTGACCAGCGAGGACCTGGAGCCCAATGTGCGCATCTATTATGTGCCGGCCCGCAAAGCCGGGGTCAGTGCCTTTTACCGCACCTGGCAGCCGCTGCTGAACGAGCATGTGGACACCGTGCATGTGATGGGGGATAACGCCCTCGGCGTGCCGGGGCTGTACCGCTTTTGCCGGGATCACGATATCTTTTTCTACAGCCAGCTGGGGGCCATCAAAAGTACGTCCGAAAACCCGGTTATGCGGGCTGTGATGGACCTTTTGTGCCGCCGCAACCTGGCTATCTACCGCAAAACCCCCACCTATGCCAAAACCCCCGCCGTGGCCGCCCAGCTGGAACAGCTGCATGTGCCATGCGCCGGGGTAATGCCCGTTGGGCTGGATACCGCCATCATCCCCAATGCAAATGGGGAAAAACATGAACTGCGGGAATTTTTGAAGCTGGACCCCAAAGCCAACTATCTTGTTTTTGTGGGGCGGCTGGATTCCTACAAGCGCCCGCTGGACCTGGTGCCGGTACTGGAAGCACTGCCCCGCAGCTGGAACGCGGTGGTCATCGGGCAGGGGAGCCTGACCGGGGAACTGCAGGATGCCCTGCGCACCCACAAGCTGGAAAACCGCTGTACCTGCATTCCCCAGCTGCCCAACGCAACCGTGCAGGCCTATTACCATGCCTGCGATGTGTTTGTGAACTTTAATGACGGCGAAATTTTTGGCATGAGCCTGCTGGAAGCCATGTATGCGGGCTGCCCGCCGGTTGCCCGCCATGCGCCGGGGCCGGATTTGATCATAGAGCCCGGCACCAGCGGCTATTTTGCCGATACCCCTGCCCAGTTTGCTGAGGCCATCCAGAAAGCAGCGGCGGACCCGGCCTGCGGCCACGCTGCCCAGCGCCGCGTGAATGAACATTTCCTGTGGGCAAACAGCGCCGAAACCGCCCTGGCCATGCTGGACAAACAAGGAGGAAACCGCCGTGGATAATGATGGAGCCTTGCTGGAGGTACTGCGCAATACCTATAAAGGGCTGCGCTTCCGGTGGAAATACCGCGGCCTGATCATTCTGCCCGCGGAACAGGGCAATGCGGCTGCTGCCGATGCCATCCGCGCCGGGCAGCCATTTCTGTTCGGCCGCTGCGGTGCAACCGAGATGCGCACCGTGGCCGAATATTTGACCGGGAAATATACCGAGAAAACCAGGGGTGAGATCAACACCTTGTCCGGTGTGTTTCCCACCGATGATAAAGCGCTGAACCGCTTCTGCAAGCTGTATACTTCCTGCGCTCAGGGGGCGGACCTGCTGGCGCTGTGGGATGTGGGGGCCGAGCGGCAGGTAATCGATGGCTGCCACGGCACCCGCTTTACCCAGCTGCGCGCGCTGGAACCATATTATTATGCCAACCCCTGGAGCGCCGCACTGGCCGGAAAGCATGTGCTGGTGGTACACCCCTTTGCGGATACCATCCGCGCCCAGTACCAAAAGCGCGGGGAGCTGTTCACCAACGCCCCCGGCGGGGTAAACACTCTGCCGGAACTGGCCTCCCTGACCGTCATCCCGGCAGTGCAGGGCCTTGCCGGGCAGAAAACCGGGTATGATACCTGGTTTGATGCCCTTGCCGCAATGGAAAAACAGATGGATGCCTGCGATTATGAGGTTGCCATCATTGGCGCAGGTGCTTACGGCCTGCCGCTGGCCGCCCATGCGCGGGACACCGGCCATGTTGCCATCCAGATGAGCGGCGCTACGCAGCTGCTGTTTGGCATCAAGGGCCGCCGGTGGGACACCCACCCCCAAATCAGCAAGCTGTATAACCCTGCATGGGTGCGCCCCGCCCCCGCCGAACAGCCCGCCAACAAGCAGGCGGTGGAGGGTGGCAGCTACTGGTAGAACCTGCGCCCCTAAAATTACGTTATAACAAACCGTCCGCCCGAATCCAGATGTGCAAAGGAGCCGTATCCATGAAGATCCTGATGATCAGCAACCACCTTGGCGTGCAAAGCGGGGTGCAGCGCTATGTGCAGAACCTTCTGCTCAATCTGGACCTTACCCGCTACCAGGTGGATCTGTTTGTCGGCCTTTGTCCGCCGGATCAAGCTTCGTGCGCGCCGGCACTGGAAGCAGCCGGGGTGCATATCATTGCGGTGCCGGACAATAAAAAAGCCCGTATCCGCGCACTGTACCAGCATCTGAAAACCCATAAGGATTACGATATCATCCATTACCATACTGCCAGCAAAATCGGCGCGCCCGTCTGCGGTATGGTGCGGGTGCTTTGCCCCCATGCCAAGATCATTGTGCACAGCCATATCGTTTACCCGCCCATGACGCTGACCTGGCGCGCCGCCCATCTGGTGTACCAGCTGTTTGCAGATTACTTTCTGGGCTGCGGCGTGGCTGCGGGCCGGTTTGTGTTTGGTGACCATATCGACCGCAGGCCGAACTTTTCCGTTGCCTGCAATGCGGTGGACCAAACCCGCTTTTACCCCAACGCCGCGGCGCGCACGGCAATCCGCGCCCAGTACGGCATTACCGGAACCGAGCGTCTGGCCGGGTTTGTAGGGCGGCTCAACCACCAGAAAAACCCGCTCTACCTCATCCGGGTGTTTGCGGCTATGGTTCAGCAGGACCCCCGCTGGAAGCTGCTGTTGGTGGGCGGCGGCGAGCAGGAACAGCCCATGCGGGAACTTGCCGCCCAGCTTGGCGTGGCGGACCGGGTGCTGTTTGCCGGGGTGCAGAACAATGTGCCCGACTATATGAATGCCTTTGACCTGTTTTTGCTGCCCAGTAACTTTGAAGGCAGCCCCGTTACCCTGGTGGAAGCCCAGGGCTGCGGCGTGCCCTGCCTGGCCTCCACCAATGTGCCGGGGGATGGCTCGGTGACCGAGCTGGTGCATTTCCTGCCGCTCAGTGCCCCGTTTGAAGAGTGGGCCAAAACGGCGGATTCCATTGCTCCCGGCGGGCCGCACGCGGACTATTGGCCCACGTTGGCCGCTGCCGGTTATGAGCTGAAAACCGCTGCACACCGCATGGAGCAGGTGTATGATAAAGTGGCAGGGGAGGGCGCACGATGATTTACGCCGAACTTTCCGGCGGGCTGGGCAACCAGATGTTTGTGTATGCCTTTGCCCGCGCTATGGGCCTGTGCTGCCAGGAGCCTGTCACTTTGATTGACCGGCAGGACTGGAAAACCGGCTCCCCGGCCCACACTGCATTGGCATTGCAGGCACTGCATATCAGCTCAGAGGTGCAGTTCATCACAGATGCAGGCTTTGCCAAGCAGCATCTGCCGGTGCAGAACGCCGTCAAGGCCCTGATGATCCGCCACGAACAGCGTGTGGGCCTGATGGACCGGGACTGGCACCCCTTTGAAGCCCGCATGGCCCCTATGCTGAACGCCATCGGCCTGCATTTTGCGACTGAAGGCTTTACCCCTGCCAAGCGCGGTCACGCCAAAAACTTTCTGGCCTGGGGGTACTTCCAGGGGGCAGATTATTTTAAGGACCAGGCTGAAACTATCCGGGCGGAGCTGCTGCCCATTGAGAACCCGGAACACGGCTTTACCGCTGCGGCCGCCGCCTTTGCGCGGGAAATTGAGGCAAGCCCGTTCCCCGTCTGCCTGCATTGGCGCTGCGGGGACTATCTGCTGCCGCAGAACGCGGCCCTGCAGGTCTGCACGCCGGAGTATTACGCCGCCGCCTGCCGTACGGTGCGCCAAAGCCTGCCCCAGGCGGAACTGTTTGTCTTTTCAGACGACCCCGCCTATGTGCGGCAGCATCTGGACGCTGCGGGCCTGCCGGTGCATTACAGCACCGGGGCTAAAAGTGCCGCGGCGGACCTTGCCCTGATGCGCCGCTGCCGGGCGTTTGTGCTGAGCAACTCCACCTTCAGCTGGTGGGGGCAGTGGCTGGCCGGTGTGCCGGGCCGCTGTGTGATCGCGCCGGACCGCTGGTACGCCAACGGAAAAAAGACCGCCCTGTATGACCACGACTGGACATTGATCCCGACAAAGTAAAGGAAACAACTGCGATGGAACGCACAGGAAACATCACATTTTCGGTCATTGTGCCGGTGTATAATGTGCAGGCTTATCTTTCTGCCTGCGTCAAAAGCGTGGTGGAGCAGGCCGGCCCGGCGGACTGGGAGTGCATCCTGGTGGACGATGGCTCCACGGATGCCTGCCCCGCCATGTGTGATGCTTTTGCTCAGCTTTGCCCCGGCGTTACGGTCATCCACCGCGCTAACGGCGGGCTGGCCGCCGCGCGCAATACCGGCATCAAGGCCGCCAAGGGCAAGTGGCTGCTGTTTTTGGACAGCGACGATTACTGGCCGCCCCATATGCTGGAAAAGCTGCGCACCGCCCTGGCCGCCGCACCAGGTTACCGCTGGTACGTCTGCCGCTATCTGGAGCAGGACGAAAGCCAGGGGATGGATGCCAGGCCTTATCCCGGCCCGGTGGAGCGGTTCACCCCCGGCCCGGATGCCGACCCCGATTACGCCGCCCGCATGGCGCGGCTGTATGTCGCGGGCCACTGGGCGGTCTGGCGCTTTTGTATTGACCGGGAATTTCTGGTTAAGTATAACCTGCTTTTCTGGAATGAGGTCCGCTGGGCGGAGGATTATCCCTTTGACCTGGTGCTGGCCGGTGCCTGCCCCAAGCTGTATTACCTGGATGTGGAGCTGGTGGTCTACCGCGCCAACCGGGCGGGCAGCCTGTTGAACGCGGGCCTTGCCAAACATTTTGCGGGCATCGCGGCGGTCATCCACCGGTTTGAAAAAATGTTCGCCGCGCCGGACTGCCCCTGGACCCCGGCGGAGCAAGCCGAGATCTGGCGGCGCACCGCCAATGTGTTCTGGCCGCAGGCCCGCGGTGCTGCCTGCCGTGATGCCGAGGTACGCGCCGCCTGTGCCCCCGGCCTGACCGCCTGCAAAGCACTCTGGAAACTGGGGGACGAGAACACCCGCCCGGACTGGAAGCTGTTTGCCTTCCTCCTCAACCACTTCGGCCCCCGCTTTGCCCTTTGGGCGGCCGGGCTGCTGAAACGGAAATAAAGCTCTGCACCCATTGTAGGGGGCGGCGTCCCCGATGCCCCATGAACCTCTGCCGTAAATGCCGGTTTCGGCTCCATGCCCCGTAGGGTGGGGTCACTCGACCCCGCCGCCTTTCCGCGCCTTGACCCTATCAAAACACCTAGGAGAACACCTGATTGCGTACACAAAAAACAATTTTGAACCTGGTCTATGCGCTGGGGTCCAGTCTGCTGCTGATGTTGCTGGGCTTTGCCACGCGGCGGCTGCTGGTATTTAACTTTGGCAACGATATCACCGCCGCATCCCAGGTGGTGGATAAGCTGTTCAACTTTTTCTCCATCGCGGAATTCGGTGTTGGCAGCGTCATCAGCTACCGCTTGTATGAACAGATCGCCGCCAAGGATACCGAGAAGATCAGCAAATATATGTCCATGTATAAATGGGCATACCGCGCCGTGGGTGTGGTTATCTGCGTGCTGGCGGGCATCGGGGCGCTGGCCCTGCCGTGGATCATGCCCGGCGTGGCCAGCATCCAGACGGCCTATACCGTTTACCTGCTCAACACCATCTCCACGCTGTCGGGCTATTTCCTTGTCACCCGGCGGCTGATGTACACCTGCACCCAGCAGGGGTACCTGTGTACCCGCATCGACTTCTGCTTTAATGTTGCCAACTATCTGGCCCGCATTGCCATTGCGCTGTGGCTGCCAAACTATATTTTGTATTTCGGCGTCAGCATCCTGTTCAACACCAGTGCCAACCTAGTGGTGGCAGCGCGGTATAAAAAGGACTTCCCCGAACTGCACGAGGTCAAGGTTACTTTGCGGGATTTCAAGGATCTTGGCATCTTCCATGACCTCAAGTATTACCTGGTTCACCGCCTGTCCAACACCATTTACGGCTCGTCCGATACCATCGTCACCAGCCGTATGGCGGGCAGTGCTATGACGGCTAACCTTGGCAACTATACCACCGTGTCGGACAGCGCCACCAACATCGGCAATAAAATCATGGACAGCTTTGCCGCAGCCATCGGCAATATCGTGTACGATAAATCCGCCACGGCCAACGCCCATGATAAACAGGTGTTCTGGGGGCTGGATCTGTTCAGCTATTTTTTCGGCAGCTTTGTGGCAACGGCATATCTCTGCCTGTTCCAGCCGTTTATCAGCCTGTGGATGGGCAGTGACCGCCTGCTGCCGCTGGGCTTTGTTATTGTGTTCAGCCTGAACGAATATGTGGGCTGGAACCACCGGATGCTCGGCTCCTACCGCGCCGTGCTGGGCCACTTTGAGCAGGACCAGTGGTTCATGGTCGCCTCTGCCGCCACAAACCTGATTCTAAGCTTTGCACTTTTCCCGGCGTTTGGCATTACCGGCATTGTGGCGGCTACCGTTGTGGCCCACTGCATCATGTGGGTGGGGCGCGGCATTGTGGTCTGCCGCCAGTATATGCGCGGCAGCGGCTGGCGCTACCTGCGGGTGCAGGCGGTGCATCTTGTCACCCTTGTGGTACTTATGGCAGGCAGCTACCGCGTGTGCGTCCTGTTGTCCGGCGGTATTCTGGGGCTGCTGGGGCGGGCTGTTGTGGTCTGCATCCTGCCCAACGTGCTGAACCTTGCGTTTTATATCTGGACCAGCGATGCCGCCTATCTGCGCACCCAGGCTGGCCGCCTTTGGCAAAAAATTACCCATCGTTAAGGGGGAAACACAACATGGCAACCATTGGCATGCTGTATATCTGCACCGGCAAATACACCGTGTTCTGGCCGGAATTTTATGAAACTTTCAGCCGGAACTTTTTACCTGGCTGCAAAAAAGAATACTTTATCTTTACCGATGCACCGTCCATCGCTCACGAGGATGACCCCGCTGTGCACCGCATTGACCAGCCCGCCTATGACTGGCCGCTGAGCACCATGAAGCGCTTTGCGATTTTCCTAACCCAGGAAAAGGCGTTGGAACAGCTGGATTATCTCTTCTTTTTCAACGCCAACCTGACCTGCCGGGAGGTCATTACCCCGGAAGAATTTTTGCCCCGTCCGCAGCAGGGGGAACAGTTGCTGCTGGTCCAGCAGCCGGGGTTCTGGAACAAAAAGCCGATGTTTTACAGCTATGACCGCAACCCCAGATGTACGGCCTATATCCCGTACAACTGCGGGCGGGACTATGTTTCCGGCGGGCTGAACGGCGGTACCTCCGCGGCATTCCTGGCCATGTGCAAAGAGCTGGACCGCCGCACAGAGCAGGATATCCGCAACGGCGTGGTGCCCCTGTGGCATGACGAAAGCCAGCTGAACCGCTATGCCGCCGAACACCCCGGCAGCTACCGCCTGTTGCCCCCCACTTACTGGTACCCGGAAGGCTGGCAGATGCCCTTTGAGCAAAAGATCATTGTGCGCAATAAATCCCGCTACTTTGATGTGGCGGCGGTCAAGCACCATTCTCAGCACACCCGCAACTGGCTGCAATGCAAATGGGAAGCCTTTTGCGAAAACTACCTGCCGTATTTGCTGTGCGCAAGGGACAAACTGCTGCACAAACACCTGTAACCTAATTAGCAATTAGAAATGAGCAATTAGAAATTGCAGAACTCCCGTAGGGGCGCACATTGTGCGCCCGTCGCTTTGCCTTACATGAAATCAAACAATAGAGGAGGAGCGGCCTATGCCGCAAAAAAATGCACAGGACCGCCTGTGGAAAATTTTAACCCCGGTGCTGCTGGTTCTGGCGGTTCTCGCCATGGCCAAAACGCTGTTTGTGGGGCTGGAAATTGATGAAGAATATGCGTTCTCTCTGGGCTTCCGCCTGGTAAAGGGGGACCGGCTGTTTTATACCATGTGGGAGCCGCACCAGCTTTCGGCCTTACCGGCAGCGCTGGTACTGGCTCTGTATACCGCCATTGCAGGCACAACCACCGGGGCGCTGCTGTTTGTGCGCGCTGTGGTGCTGGTCTGCAAAGCGGCCATGAGCGCGGTATTTTACCGCGATTTCAAGCAGACCCTTGGCCGCCATGGGGCGCTGCTGAGCGCGGTGGTGCTGTTTGTCTACACCCCCAAGTGGTTCCTGGGACCGGATTATATCAGCCAGCAGTTCCACTTCACCGTGGCGGCATTTTTGTGCTTTTACCATTATTACACCCATGGTTTCCGCCGCCCATGGCTGGTAGTGCTGGGGGCGGTGTGCGCCTGCTTCAGCTTTCTGGCGTTCCCGCAAAGCACACTGGCGGCGGCGGTGATTTTTATCGGCATGGTGTTGCTGGGCCGCCGCGGCAAGGAGCCGACGATCTGTAAGATCCCCCGCGGCGCGGTGCTGTTTGTGCTGGGCTGTATGGCCTGCGCGGCAGCGTTTCTGGCGTATGTGCTGCCCGGCATGGGGCTTACCGTGTTTTTGCAGCGCGTCAGCCTGATCCTGAACGACCCGCAGTATGATTTTACCACAAGCCAGCGGCTGGCCCTGTTGGCAAGCCAGGCACTGAACACCGCCAAATTCCTGGCAAAGCCGCTGGCCGCCAGCGTGGTGCTCTGTCTGCTGTGGTGGGCCAAAACCCGCCAAAAGCGGGATTGGATCGGCCTTGCCCTGAACCTTTGGGCTATTCTGGCAACTCTGCTCTGCGCGGTGCGCGCTGTGGCGGACTCCAGCTCCGATGAGCGCTACTTTATGCCGGCGCTGGTGCTGGCGGCGGCCTGGGCGTTCCGCAAGGGGCGCGGCACGGCGTGGGAGCCGCTGTTCTGGCTGGGCTTTCTGCCGGGCATGGCGGCGTATGCGTTCATTCTGCGCTCTACGCTGCTGGGCTTTTCGGCTACCTTTATGTATCTGACCTGGTCCGCGCTCTGCGGCTGCTTTGCTATGTTGGCGTGCAGGCAGGAGAATCCGGAGCAGGGAAAACTGCCCCAGGGCCAGTGTGTGCTGGCGGCGCTACTGGTATTTTTGCTGGTGTGCCGGTTCTGGTGCGTTCTGGTAACGGGTTGGAAGCCTGCCAATGTGGCAACAGCCAACCTGAAGCAGATCACCGCAGGCCCCGCCGCAGGGACCTGGGCGGACGAAAAAGCCGCCGATATGCAGATGGCCCTGTACGAAGCGCTGGAACCCTTTGCGGGCAAGCAGGTGCTGCAGGCTATTGGCGAGCAGCACGGCCTTGGCTTTATGATGGCGGGAGGAACCTTGACCATCGGTCAGGCGTCCGTCATCTCCGGTACCGACAGCGACCCGCGGTTCATCCAGTATTATGAGGAACTGCCCGAGAAGCGTCCCGATGTGATTCTGTATGATGAAGCCGAAGTGCGCGATATGGCCGCGTTCCATGCCTGGATCGAAGAAAACTTTACCATCACCGCCCGCTACCCCGTCACCTACGGCACCGCCCACCTGCAAGTGCTGGTAGTTGATTGAGCTTTCCACAAGTACAGGAAAAAATGTGGAAAACCTGCGGGTGTGTAGAACACATTTCCAACGGCTTTGTAGGGAACGGTCTCGACCGTTCCCCACAGCGCAAAACCGCAGGCCCGCCCTAATTTCTAATTCAATCTTCGCTCCTTTCAATTTGACCCCCCGCCCCAAATATAGTATTCTATAATCAATCAAAATATCTTGTTCAGGAGGCTTGCCCTATGCCGGAACGCTTTCTTGTTTTTATCCCTGCCTATAACTGTGAAAAACAGGTGCCCCGTGTGCTGAACCAGCTGCTGGACTGTCAGGTGGCCGCTATGGTCACCGAGTGCATCGTGGTCAATAACCGCTCCACCGACGGCACCGAAGCCGCCGTGCAAAGCTGGATGCAGGCCCACCCGCAGGCCCCGGTCCGCCTGCTGCGCAACGACCAGAACTATGGCTTGGGCGGCAGCCATAAAGTGGCATTCCAGTACGCCGTTCAGCATAACTTCGACTACCTGATTGTGCTGCATGGCGACGACCAGGGCGATATCCGCGATGTGCTGCCCCTGGTACACAGCGGCCGCCACCGCAAGTACGATTGCTGCCTTGGCTCCCGTTTTATGCCGGAAAGCCGCATCAAGGGCTACAGCACTCTGCGTGTGGTGGGCAACTATGGCTTTAACTGGCTGTTCAGCCTGGTGGCCGGGCACAAGATCACCGACCTGGGCAGCGGCCTGAACCTGTACGCAGTGCCACCGCTGGCAAACGGTTATTATAAAAAATTTCCGGATACGTTGTATTTTAATGACTGCATGATCCTGGCCCTCTGCCACCTCAAGCAGAAAGTCCTTTTCTTCCCCATCAGCTGGCGGGAGGAAGACCAGGTATCCAACAACAAACTGACCAGCTTTGGCGTCAGCCTGCTCAAACTGTGCGGGCGCTACCTGAAAAACAAAAACGAGTTTGTGACCCGCGAATGGCGGGAAAAACCAATCGAAGAATATACAAGCACCATCATTGCTTCCAATCTGTAAAGGGGGATGTTGATTATGAAGGTTCTGGTAACGGGTGCTGCCGGGTTTATCGGCGGCCAGCTTATGCATGCATTGTGGAAAAACGGCCATACCGCCATTGGTGTGGATAACTACAGCTATGGCAGCGCCGATAACCTGCATTTTGACGACCATGATTTTTCCGCCGATGTCATCAAGATGGATATCCGCGATAAAGAGGGCATGAAAGCCCTGTTTGAGCAGGAAAAGTTTGATATCGTCTATAACATTGCGGGCATTGCCCCCCTGCCGGACTGCCAGAGCGACCCGGTGGAGGCCGTCAGCGTCAACACGCTGGGCCTTGTCAACGTGCTGGAAAACGCCCGCCGCACCGGCGTTAAGCATGTCATTCAGGCATCCACCAACGCGATGTACGAGAATGAAACCGAGTTCCCGACCGTGGAATCCAAGTTCAACCCGCCCACGCTGATCTATCCCAACACCAAATACTGCGGCGAGCGGTTCTGCCAGAGCTTTGCCGATACCTACGGCATGAACATCACCTGCCTGCGCTTTGCCAACGTTTACGGCCCGCACATTGACTGCCTGCGCAAGCAGCCGCCGTTTGTGGGCTATATGATCCGCGAGCTGTACTATGACCGCGTGCCGGAGTTCCACTCTGACGGCAACCAGCGCCGCGATTATATCTATGTGGATGACCTTATCGACCTGGCCATGCGCGTGTGGGATCAGCCGGGCTTTGATGCCGTCAACGTTTCCAGCAACAAGAACTACTCCGTCCGCGAACTGTACGCCACGGCCTGCGAGCTGATGGGCAAGCAGATCGAAGCCAAATACTGCCCGTCCAGCCATTACTGGGCCAAGTACCCGGAGCTGTACGGCGGCGCTTACGGCATCAAGCCGGAAATTCTGGACCACGAGGTCAACAAGTATTCCCTGTGCGATAACACCCACGCCAAAGAGTGCTACGGTTGGGAACCGAAGATCGACATCCGCGAAGGCCTGCGCCGCGTGATCGAGAACGAGCGCGCCATGCTGGCTGCCCGCGATGCGAAAGGGGAATAACATGGCAAAGCTGCACCTTGTAATGCCGATGGCCGGGCGCGGCAGCCGCTTTTTTGAAAACGGCTTTGTGATGCCCAAGCCCCTGATCGAGATCAACGACCGCCCGTTTTTCTATTGGGCAACCCAGAGCATTGCCAAATTTGTGGACTGTGCCGATATCACCTTTGTGGTGCTGGAGGAGCATATCCGCGACCATGCCATTGACCGGGAAATCAAAACCTATTACCCCGATGCCAAAATCGTGGCCCTGCCCGAAGTGACGGAGGGCGCCGCCATCACCGCCCTGCGCGGGACGGAAAGCCTGCCGGACGATGAGCCGCTGCTCTTTAATGACTGCGACCACCTGTTCCTCTGCAAGCCGTTCAATGAGTTTTGCAAGGCGGGCGATTTTGCCAACGGCCCGGACGGCGCACTGCTGACCTTTGCCAGCGACTCCCCGGCCTACAGCTACCTGCAATATGGGGCCGACGGCAGGGTGTGCCACACGGTGGAAAAGCAGGTCGTCAGCCATGATGCCATCTGCGGGGCGTATTACTTCAAAAATAAGCAGCTCTATGCTTCCGCCTGTGCAGAGTACCTGCACCACTGCGATTATAAAGAATTTTTTGTTTCCGGCATTTACAACGTGCTGGCCGCCCGCGGGGCGGATCTGCGCGGATTTGCAACTGATCTGCACCTGCCCTTTGGCACCCCGGCGGAGTATGCCCAGGCGGAACAGGAAGCCAACAAGGCAGCATTTGAAATGCTGATGTAAAATCCCCCCAATAAACTAACTGATTCAGGTGACCGCCGATGCAACCTTTCGGAACCATTTTATTATTGCTGCTTTCCTCCGCGGCATTGGTGCTGCTGGGGCATGTGTTCCGCCTGCTCCGGTGGGAACAGTTCATCCGCATTTATGAATACCCCCAGCGCCGCAGCCTGCTGCGCGCCATGGCCGGGGGCTACGCCGTCAACTTTCTGCTGCCGTTCCATGTGGGCGATTTTCTGCGCGCCGCTCTGGCTGGCCGCAAAATGAAAACCGGAACAGGCTTTGCTTTTGCCACTGTCATCATGGATCGCTTTCTGGATGTGTGGGTGGTGGCGCTGCTGTTCGGCGGGTTCCGGCTGGCCGGGCTGGGCGGCGCTGCGGTTTTGGGCGCAGCGCGGTATTATCTGGTTTTTGCGCTGCTTCTGGCCGCCGCCCTGGTGCTGGTGGTGCTGCTGCGGGACCTGCTCAAGCGGTGTTGCCTGGCCGTGTGCAGCATTTTCAATGATACCATCAAGCTGGACGGCCTTGTGTTCTGCTGGAGTCTCATCAATACCTTCAAGGATCTGCGCCGCGTCAACCTGTGGCGGCTGCTGCTCAATACAGTTCTCATGTGGGGGGCCTACCTTGCTTCTTACGCGGTGCTGGGGCAGGCAATTATTGCCTGCGGCGGCGCTGGCGGCAGCTTTGGCTTGGTGGAAGTGTTCAACATGCTGTTCGGCGTCAAGAGCGTGGATGTGACCAGCCTTGGCGTGGCGGGCTCCCTCGGTTTGAGCGATGCCGCCCGTGGGCTGGTGATCGCCTGGTTCCTGCTGCCGCTGGCGGTTATGTTTGCGGCACCTCTTTTGCCGGAACATCTGCGCGCCGCCCTGAACGGTGCAGCGGAGCCGATCGCCAACCGGGAAGCCGGGCAGGAAAACTACCTGAACCTGCTGCCCCAGGTGGACCCGCGGGACCGCGGCGCATTCCTCAACCAGTATTTCAGCCTGCAGAACAAAGCCTATGTGGCCAAGTTCATTGAGATCAACCAGAACATTACCATTTTGCAGGATTATTCCGCCGGTTCCAACGCAACTACCATGCTGTGTACCGATGGTGCCGCGACCTTTTACCGCAAATACGCCTTTGGCGCGGACGGTGCCAAACTGGCCGAACAGCTGGCTTGGCTGCGCCGCAATGCCGCCCGCCTGCCGCTGTGCGAAATTCTGCGCGAGGGCACCGGCGAAGGCTACTGCTGGTATGATATGACCTATTCCGGCAGCGCGGTGGGGCTGTTCCGCTATATCCATTCCAACCCGCCGGGAAAAAGCGCAGCCATCCTGCGCAGTGTGCTGCGGGCACTGGATGAACAGCTCTACCGCCCCACAGCCCGCCCGGCGGATCCCGAAAAAATTGAGGAATACCTGAACAAAAAGATGGATGCCAATCTGGAAAAGATCCGGGATGCCCGCATCCTGAAAGAACTGTGGAACTATGACCGCATCTGGATCAACGGCCGCAGCTACCGCAACCTGAAAGAGCTGGGCCGCCTGTTTGACCACAATGCGCTGCGTACCCTGTTTGCCGCAGACCCCGTGGCGGATATCCACGGCGATCTGACGGTGGAAAACATCATCTGCCGCACCGATGTGGAGAACCCCGATAAAGCGTGGTACATCATTGACCCCAACACCGGCAACCTGCACGACAGCCCCTACCTGGATTACGGCAAACTGCTGCAAAGCCTGCACGGCGGCTATGAGTTCATGATGATGACCCCGCGCTGCACTGTGCAGGAAAACCATATTGACTTCCAGCTGACCCGCTCCGCCGCCTATGATACGCTGTTTGAAGCGGTCTGCGATGACCTGCGTGCCCGCTGCGGCGCGGCAGGGCTGCACAGCATCCTGGCGCACGAGCTCATCCACTGGCTGCGCCTGATGCCCTACAAGCTCAACAAAGATAAAAAGCGTGCCCCCATGTTCTATGCTGGGCTTGTCATGGTGGCCAACGACCTGAATACATGGGAAAACGAGGGAAAGTTTGATGAAAAAGCAAGGACTGATCGCCGTTGATTTGGACGGCACATTGTTTGATACGGTTGCCGTCAACGCTGAAAGCTACCGCCGTGCGCTGGAGTCGTTCGGCTTTACGGTGGATTATGATTACTATGCCGCTTACTGCAACGGCAGTCATTACCGCGCCTTTTTGCAGCCGCTGATGGGCGGCAGCCCCTCTGCCGAGGATGTGGAGCGGGTGCATGACCTGAAAAAGCAGTATTACGCCGCCAGCATGGACATAGCCCGCAAAAACGAGGCACTGTTTGTCATCTTGGAAGCCCTGCGCCCCACCCATTACCTGGCCGTGATTACCACAGGAAGCCGCCAGAACGCAACGGAAATGCTGGACCACTTTCACTGCACTGATTGGTTTGACCTGATCCTGACCCAGGAAGATGTGGTCAACAATAAGCCGGACCCGGAGGGCTACCTGAAAGCCATGGCCCACTTTGGCGTGGACGCCGCCCACACCATGATCTTTGAGGACAGCGCCCCCGGCCTTGCCGCCGCCCGCGCCACCGGAGCCAGCGTGTTTGCGTGCAATCAGTTCTGACCTAAGGCAACACCGCACAATTCCCGCCTTACGGCTTAAGCACCGCTCCGACGGC
>ERZ791741.1677-NODE-1677-length-17629-cov-5.502219_pt1 | contig 17629 bp, 15 predicted proteins | sample MGYA00510040_ERZ791741 | MGnify/ENA primary metagenome ERZ791741 (study PRJEB30046, sample SAMN00791960) | human gut metagenome | study: EMG produced TPA metagenomics assembly of the A metagenome-wide association study of gut microbiota in type 2... | reverse complement strand
CACCCGGACGCCAACATCACGCCGGTGGACTACGACCCCAGCGCCACCCGCGTGAACCAGGAAAACCGCATCAAGCTGATGCTGGCGGTCGCCCGCGAAAAGCTGGACACGCCCATCGCTCCCATCCGCCCGCTGACCGCCGAAGAACTGGCCGGCGGCGCACCCCAGGTGGCAACCACGGTGCAGTAAAACGGCAGCCGCTTTTGCAGGGGCGACCATTGGTCGCCCGCAAACCGTGCGGTAACGCAAACGTCCACGGGCGAGCAATGCTCGCCCCTGCATAGCAGATAAAAACAGGCTCCCCACGAGAAATGGGGAGCCTTTGCTTTTATTGCGTCTCAATCTGTCTCAACTTGTCTCAAAACCTACACGGGTAGAGATTTGAGAAATGAGACATATTGATTTAATACGTTGATACGCTGTTTGTTGCCAATAGATATGTCTCAAAATTTCAAAGTTGAGGCAGGTGAGAAAGTGAAATAATGAAATATTGAGAAAATGGTTCGTTTAAACTATCTATTATTTCACTTACGTCTTACACGTCTTATTCTATAACTAATAAAAACACGTGGTATCGACTTATTCTCAAAATCTCAAAATTTCACTCTATTGGCTATCCAGCTTTTGAAATTTCGCTTTTGAGAAAATGGGATGCGCACGGGAGGTGTTTTTCTAGTTATCAAGATATACCCTTATCTTGATAACTAGAAAAACACTTCCCGGCCCTAAAGGGTAGTACACGTTTTGTAGGGGCGCTTGCAGGGCTGCACGGTGGGCGGACGCACAATGTGCGCCCTTACCGTAAGATGAAAATTATACTGTATTTTGTCTAGGGGCAACATGTCTCAGGTAAAATAAAGTGAGACATATTAACTACATAGATACGTATAATTCTCATGTCTCATTTCTCACTCTATCCGGCAATAGGAATGATATATATCTCTTACAGCCCTTCTGCCTTTTTCAGGCAGACGCGGCGGCGGTCGATGGTCAGCAGGCCGTCGCGCTGCATGGCAGAAAGCGTGCTGGACAGCGCACTGCGGTCGACGCCCAGGTGGTCGGCCAGCTGCTGGCGGTCAAAGGGCAGCTCAAACTCCAGGCTGCCCTTCTGCACGGCCAGCGTGGAAAAGTAGGCCGTCACCCGCTCCCGGATGGTCTTGGGTGCAGTGTACAGGCTGCGGCGGGCCAGATTCAAATTTTTGCCCGCCAAAATGTGCAAAAGGTTTTGCATCATCTGCCAGCGCCAGGGTTCGCACCCGGGGGCCATCAGCTTGCCGGGGTCCAAAAACAGTGCCTCGCCCCGCTCCGCCGCCACTACGCTGACCAGCATCGGCTGGTCGGGCAGAAAGGCGTAAGTCTCGGCAAAAAGCTCACCCTCGGCGGCGCGGCCCAGCAGCGTGCGGTTGCCCCACAGGTCGAGATGCTCGATAAGCACCCGGCCCGCCAGCACCACGCCCATCGGCGCACCGCGCTGCCCGGCTTCCAACAGGGTCTCCCTCTTGGCAAAGGGGCGGCAGAGGGCATCCAGCGCGGCCAGCGCCGCGGGGATGTCCCCGGCTGCAAGCCCCGCAAACAGCGGCAGGGCAAGATAAGCGGAATTTTCCATAGTTTGGCACTCCTGCGTTGTCATAACAACAGACGAAGACGAGATGATGTAGTATACTGGTAGCAATGTGGAACACTTTGCGGGCCGATGGATGGAATGGCCCCCCTCTGGGAGGGAGGCTTTTCTCGCCCCCATATGTTCTTACGGCAACACCGCACAATTCCCACCTAACGGCTCAAGCACCGCTCCGGCGGCTGCGGCACGGCATCTGCGTTGCCAAAATGCTCGATAAGACATCCAGTATTATCTGCGCTTTTGGCTTAGCAGTTGCCGCACCTCGCTCGCCGTATCGGCACTTAGAATTATGCGGTATTGCCTTACCTATATTTTATAACAAACTCAGGAGCAAAATGCAAGGAGAACCATGATGAAACGAAGAATTGTTGAAATTGATGAGGCCAAGTGCAACGGCTGCGGCGCCTGCGCCAACGCCTGCCATGAGGGCGCCATTGCCATGGTCAACGGCAAAGCCCATCTGATGCGGGACGATTACTGCGACGGCTTTGGCGACTGCCTGCCCCACTGCCCCACCGGGGCCATCACTTTTGTGGAGCGCGAGGCCGTGCCCTACAACGAGGCCGCCGTGCAGGCTGCCAAGCAGCATAAAGCGGCCCACGCCTGCCCCGGCAGTGCGCCCCGCACCTTCGGCGGCTGCCCCGGCAGTATGGCCAAGGCCCTGCACCCCGATGCCGAAACCGCCGCCGCTGCGCCGGAAACGGCCCCCAGCCAGCTGCGCCAGTGGCCGGTGCAGATCAAACTGGTGCCCACCAACGCCCCCTACTTTGACGGTGCCAGGCTGCTGATCGCCGCCGATTGCACGGCCTACGCCTACGCGGCTTTCCACCAGAAGTTCATCCGCGGGCACATTACGCTGGTGGGCTGCCCCAAGCTGGACGATGTGGATTACAGCGAAAAGCTGACCCGCATCATCCGCGACAACGACATCAAAGAAGTGACCGTTGTGCGGATGGAAGTGCCCTGCTGCGGCGGCCTGGAAAACGCCGCCAAACGCGCCCTGCAGGCCAGCGGCAAGTTCCTGCCCTGGCAGGTGGTGACCATCTCCACCGATGGCCGTATTCTGGACTGAGCCTGCCGCTTAACAGGACAAAATCATTGCGATAAAATAAGAATACCGCGCCGTGAGATCGTATCGCGGCGCGGTTTTTTGCGGGAACTTTTACCCGGGAAGAGGCAAAAAGGCATAAATATTGCTTTCTATCGTGAAATCCTGTCACAGCGTGTCGAAGGCGGGGCAGTAAGCGCTTACGCCGCATAAACGGGTGAGAAAGCTGTAATAAAACGGATGTTATACTTCCCACCATAACCGATGCGGTTTAAGAACGATGCGGCACACGGGAGGGAGGCGATAGGATGTACCGCTATATCTCTGTATCGGAAGAACTGTCCTCTCCTTATCTGGGGCGGTATCGTTCTTTCGGCATTGCGGCGCAGAGAGAAGCGGCCGGGCACTGGCAGGTGGTGTGCAAGGTCTCGGATGTCTCTACCGACCCTGTTTTTGTGGAGAATCTGGCGGCGCGATGTACCGCTGGCCAGCTGGAGCCGGTCCACCTGATGGATATTATAGAGGATGCGCTGATTTGAGAGTGCAGGCAGCCCGTACCTTACCGATTTGGTAAGGCCCTCCGGGCTCTTTCTATGTTTTCTCTGTTTTATCCGGGCGTAAGGGTACACTTTCCCTGCACATTTTGATGTGAATTCAATAAAAATCAAACAATACGCGTAATAGCGTCAATCACGCGGTTAAGTTTGATAACTCTCTCAAGGCCAACTGGACGGCCCGGCTTATCAACACCGTTACACAGGGCGCGCTGTTTATTGCCATGCTGCTGTGAGCACTGCCTTTTTTGGGAAAAGCTGTTATTTACATAGCTTACCGGTTGTCAGAGAATTCTGACAACCGGTTTTTCTATGGAGAAATACTATTTTGCACAGAGACTGAAAAATATATGCAAAATAGTTGACATTTACGGGATTTCTGATATAATTGCTTGTGGTAATTATCAAAAGCAATAAAAAGGAGAAACCATGACAATCCAAAACATAAAGGATCTGCTGGATGCCTGCTATCAGGGTAAGCGCGTGCGGGAGTTGCTGCCGCCGCTGCCGCGAGGGGTGCGGCCCTCTTACGTTCAGTATCTGGACGTCATCGAAACGCTGGAAAGTCACGGTGTCCGTGTGAAGGTATCGGACATCAGCGATACGCTCCATCTGCCCCGGCCGGGTGTTACTCGCACCGTCAAGGAGATGGAGGATAAGGGCTATCTGCGAAAAATTGCATCGGAAGAGGATGGCCGCGTGACCTACCTTGCCATTACAGACAGCGGCAAGCGGCTTTCCCAGATCCACAATGCACAGTTTTTTGCACAACTTGCGCCGCTGCTGGCCGATATTTCGGATGAGGATGCGGCCTGCACCGTTCGTACCATTCAAAAGCTTTACGATGTTATGTCAGAAAGGAGCGACTCCCTTGAACGCTGATAAGACTGATTTTACACAAGGCAGTATCCTGAAAAAGCTGTCTCTTTTTATGCTTCCTGTTTTAGGCGCTCTGATTCTGCAGGCAGCCTACGGCGCGGTGGACCTGCTGGTTGTCGGACGTTTCGGCTCCACCGCCGGTCTTTCGGCGGTTTCCACCGGCAGCCAGCTGCTCAACCTTGTCACCTTTGTGGTCACCCAGCTGGCGATGGGCGTTACGGTGCTGATTGCCCGTTATATCGGCGAAAAGAAGCCGGAACAGATTGGTGCTGTGCTGGGCGGCGCGGCCGTGGTGTTTGCCATTTTATCCGCAGCAATTTTTGTTTTGCTGGTAGGCTTTGCCCGACCGATTTCTGCGCTGATGCAGGCCCCGGCGGAGGCGCTGACCCTGACCACCCGCTATGTGCGTATCTGCGGTGCAGGTATTTTCTTTATTGTGGCGTATAACCTGATGTCCGCTATCTTCCGCGGTCTGGGTGACAGCCGCTCCCCGCTGTTGTTTGTGCTGGTAGCCTGCCTGGTCAATGTGGCGGGCGACCTGCTGCTGGTGGCCGGGCTGAAAATGGATGCCGCCGGTGCAGCCATTGCTACTGTGGCCGCACAGGCGGTCAGTGTGGTGTTGGCAGTTTTCATCCTGCTCAAAAAACAGCTGCCGTTCACCATCAAAAAATCGGATTTCTGCTTCAATGTACAGTGCCGCAAATTCCTCGAGGTTGGCCTGCCGCTGGCTTTGCAGGAGTTCCTGACTCAGCTGTCGTTTTTGGCGCTCTGCGCATTCGTCAATCGCCTGGGGCTGGCGGCCTCGTCCGGCTACGGTGTTGCCAGCAAGATCGTCAACTTCGCGATGCTGATTCCCAGTGCGCTGATGCAGTCGATGGCCTCCTTTGTGGCGCAGAACGTGGGCGCGGGTGACAGCAAGCGTGCTAAAAAAGCGATGTTTACCGGCATTGGCATCGGCTTGGTCTTTGGCTGTGCCGTGTTTGCACTGATTATGCTCAAGGGTGATCTGCTGGCCGGGGTGTTCTCGACCGATGCAGAGGTTGTGGCAAACGGCTTTGCCTACCTGAAGGGCTTTGCCCCAGAAACCATTGCCACAGCGATTTTGTTCAGCATGGTGGGCTACTTCAACGGTAACAACAAGACGGTATGGGTGATGATTCAGGGACTGGTGCAGACACTGCTGGTCCGCCTGCCGTTGGCCTATGTTATGAGTATCCAGCCCAACGCCAGCCTGACGAAAATCGGCCTTGCGGCCCCCATCTCCACACTGGTGGGCGTTGTGCTGAACATTGGCTTCTACAGCTGGCTCAACCGCGCCGAACAGCACAAGCAGACAATACCCGAATAAAAAGTTTGACCGCACCGGTTTTGCCGGTGCGGCCTTTCTTTTATGTGTGTGCCGTTCACGAAAATAGTTTTCGTGTCCAGACAGCCTTCATTCGCAGCTGCTTTCACTAACCAACAAAAAATATACTCCACAGATACCGTGCTAAAACGGTGCTTGTAGCAGTCAATTTGAATACTTTTATGGCGTGATGCTTACTTGGTTTGCCCATGCAGAGAAAAGTAATACACCGCGCCGACCAATCCGGCATCGTTTTGCAGGGCGGCAGATTTTAGCTCCAGACCCTCGGCAAAAGCGGGCATGACGCTGGCGCGTACTTTTTCGGCCAGCGGGTCGATCAGCAGCTCTTGCTGGGCGCTGACGCCGCCGCCGGTCAGGATCAGCTGCGGGTTGAAGATGTGCACCAGCCCGGCAAGCCCCTGAGCGATCTCGCCTACCCAGGCATTGACAACCGCCAGCGTGCGGGCATCCCCCGCGGCAGCGGCTTCAAAAATCGCGCGGCCATCGGGCAGGCCAAGCCCGGCCTTTTGGGCGCTGCGCACCAGCGCGGTGGTGGCGGCGTAGCGCTCGTAACAGCCGATGGCCCCGCAGGTGCAGGCCACGCCGTCCAGCGCGTGGAGCCGGAAGTGTCCCAGCTCGCCGCCAAGGCCCCGGGCACCCTCCAGCAGGCGGCCGCCGGTCAGGATGCCGCCGCCCACGCCGGTGCCCAGCGTAACGCCGATCACATCGGTATAGCCTTTGGCTGCACCGGCCCAGACTTCGCCCAGCAGCATGCAGTTGGCATCGTTGGCAACGGTGACGGGCAGGCCAAAATCGCGTTCCAGCGTACATTTGATGTCCACGCCGATCCAGCCGGGAAAGTTGCCGCAGGTGCCGGCCACCAACGACAGCAAGGCGCGGTTCGGCTGCAGTTCCTATTTAATAGCGCTGGGCATCACCCGGCTGGTGAAAAAAGCCCTGCGCACCGAGTGCTGGCGCGACAACGCCCACCCGGACGTGCTGGTCATCATGCCGCCGTCCATCACGCCGGAGTATGACAAGCTGAAATTTCGTGAGGAGATGGGCCCCGGTTGTCATGAGCGGTGTGCCGGCATCGCCGCCCAGCTGGAGCCGATGCTGAAAGACCTGCCCGGCGTGCGGTTTCTGGACGCCAACCTGCTGCCCGGGGCGGGGTGCTCCCCTGTTGACGGCATGTACCTGACGCCGGAGGCCCATAAAGCGGTGGCCGAGGCCTTGAAAAATCCGCTGACAGGCGTTACACTATTATAGTAAGGGTTAGGCGACCCTCAGCAGGGCCGCAAAACCGAGGGAAAGGAATCTTCATCTATGGTTGAGCAGAATTTTTGGGAGATGCTGCGTGCCAAGCACGACAGCCTGACAAAATCCGGCACGATCGTGGCGGACTACCTGGTGCAGCATGCCGAGGACGCCCAGTATTTATCGATCTCCTCGCTGGCAAAGGCGTGCGGCGTGGCCGAGGCCACCATTTTCCGCTTTTGCCGCTCCCTGGGGTTTGATGGCTACAACGAGATGAAGATTGCCCTGGCCAAGGCCAACGCCATGACGGTGCCGGTGGCATTAAAGCTGGAACCCGGCGTAGATACGCAGATTTTATGCACCCATGCCTACAATACGGCCATCGATGCACTGAACGGCACCCGCAACGTGCTGGACCCCGATGCCATCGACCAGGCCGCCACGCTGCTGCAGCGGGCACGGCAGGTGTTCTGCTTCGGGCAGGGCGGCAGCAGCCTGCTGGCGAGTGACATCTGGGCGCGGTTTGCCACCATCTCCACGAAGTTCCATACCAGCGGCGACAGCCACATGCAGGCCATCGCGGCCAGCCTGATGGGGCCGGAGGATGTGGTGCTGTTCGTTTCCTACTCCGGCGCAACGCGGGACATGATGGATACGCTGCGTCTGGCCAAGGACAACGGCGCAAAGGTCATTCTGCTGACCCACTATGATGACGCCCCCGGCACGGCGCTGGCGGACGTGGTGCTGCTGTGCGGCGCTAAGGAAAGCCCGCTGGACTCCGGCAGTATGCCGGTGAAGCTGGCGGTGCTGTTTGTGGCCAACGTGCTGGTACTGCGCTACACACTGGACAACCAGGAGCTTGTCAGCCTCTCCCGTGAGAGAACGACCAAGGCACTGGGGAATAAACTGTTGTAAGTACGTAAAATTTGAGCAGGCAGCCCGGATGAGACGGGCCGCCTGCTTTTTTGTTGTGCGGGCGGAATACCAGAGGGCATCCTCCATGCGGCTGGGTACAACGCCCCCGCCCGCCCTGCGTGGGGGACGGATCGGACCAATTGCCCCGATAAAATCCGCTTTGCAAAATCCGGCGGGGGCTGGTATAATAGCTATAATTGCGCAGCATTCTGCGCCGGAAAAGTGAGGTCTTGATTTTGAAGAATCTGTACATCAGCGCGGCCGAGTATGACTACCATACCCTGCTGAAAGTGGCCGAGATGGCAGGCCTGGCCGGGATCGTGGGTTTCCACGAAGCTGGGGACGGCTACCTGGTCAGCTTCCCGGACGGGGAAAATACGGACACCCTGATCAACGACTACAAAAGCCGCCTGAAGGACCTGGAAAACAACATCTGGATGCACTGACCGCCTATTTTGGCGGGATTCTGCTGCTTTTGGGCGGAAAATTGATAGAAACTGTGCCATCACGGTGGTATACTGATCGTATATCGTTTAAAGGAGAGGTACCCCATGCCGCAGACGAAAATCGTTTTCTTTGATATTGACGGTACGCTGATCGATATGCAGGCGAAGAAAATCACCCCAAAAATGTTGGAGACTCTGCACCGTTTGCAGGACCGCGGCATCAAAATCTGCATCGCCACCGGGCGCTCCCCCATGGTGCTGCCCAAAATCGACGGGGTTGCGTTTGATGCGTACCTGACCTTCAACGGCTCGCTGTGCTATGACAGGAAAGGTGTCATCTTCAGCAACCCCATCCCCCACAAGGACGTGGTGCGTTTTATCCAAAACGCGGCGGCGCTGGGGCGGCCGGTCTGTGTTTCTACCAGGGACCGCCTGGCGGCCAACGGCACCGACACCGACCTGACCGACTACTTTTTCATTGCCAACGAACCCGTGCCTGTGGCGGACGACTTTGACGCTGTGTGCGCGGAAGACATTTACCAGCTGATGCTGGGCTGCCGCCCGAAGGACTACCCTGCCCTGCTGGACGGTGCACCGGGGGCGAAGATCGCCGCCTGGTGGGACCGCGCGGTGGATGTCATCCCCGCGGGCGGCGGCAAGGGCATCGGCATTGAAAAAATGCTGGCCTATTACGGGTTGGACAAGGCCGAAGCCCTGGCCTTTGGCGACGGCAACAACGACCGGGAAATGCTGCAGGCTGTGGGCACCGGCGTAGCTATGGAGAATGGCTCGCCCGAGTTGAAGGCCCTTGCCGATGAGATCTGCGGCCCGGTGTACGAGGATGGCATCTATCACTATTGCGCCGACAAGGGTTTAATTTAAAGGAATAGCGATAAGAAAACTGCCGCACAGAGACGAATCTGTGCGGCAGCTTTGTTTTATAGTGCAATCTCATAAATACTACGCTGGAGCGTCATGCCGTAGGCAGCGTAGGCTTTCTGCGCGATGGCGTTGTGGCTCTACACCATCAACTCCACCCGCTGGGCACCAAACTTGCGGGCGCACTTTTCCACCTCGGCAAACAGCGCCCACACAAACAAAATACCGGCCGCCTTATCCGGGCGACCGGTATTTTTATAGTGCGCTTAGTCTTTCTTCTGCTGTCCCTCGGGGAAGATGATTTTATTCACGAAGAAGAAAATGACCATTGAGATGCCGCCGTTCAAAACGGTGGTGCCGATGTTGTAGATGAAGTCCGGCACCAGCAGGCCGGCCACCGCCACCCACACACAGTTGATGGAGTTGACGATGCAGGTGATGAGGCAGAACGCCACCACGTACCAGCCGATCTGCTTGGCCAGATTGCCCTTGCTGCGGAACACAAAGTTGCGCTGGATCGGGAAGTTGATGCACTCGCCGATGACCATGGCGATCATGTAGGCGCAGAAGTAGGGCAGGCCGCCGTGGGCAGCATCGTAGCCCAGGATATTCCACTGGAAGGTCTCGCCAAACAGCGTGACCGGGATGCCAGGCCAGCCGAAGTCTACCACCGGCAGGCTGGCAAAGGCCTTGGGCAAAAACTGCAGCAGCAGATACTTAAAAACGGTGATAAGGTTGGACACGACCACGAACAGGCCGCCCTCCCGCACCCACTTGGCAGCGGCGGGGTGCTTGGCCGCGAAGTTATTCCAGAATTGCACGTTGCACCTCCGTCAGCTGTTGCGCAGGCGGCTTTCCAGCTGCGCGTTGAGAATTATGTTTTTGATGGCCTCAAGAATGACCTTGACCAGGCCAATCACCCAGAAACCCTTGGCTTCCAGCACGATGCCGTCCACCATGCCCATACTGATGGCCCCGCTGGTCATTTTGGCCAGGGCGCGCAGCGGCATGTTGTATTGGAACATCACGTTCAGGTTGGGCTGGCCTTTTTTGTAGCTGGCGGTCAGCAGCGTATGCAGCACCAGCCAGATCAGCCAGCACAGCGGGCTGCGGCTGTGGTTCAGCTCGCCCAGGGTCATGTTGCGGTCGATTTTTACGGTGTCGTCCGGGATGGGGCGGCCCAGCAGGGTCTCCCACTCGGCGTCGGGCACGTTCTGCACCTTGCCGCTTGTGTAGTGCGGCAGGCTCTTGCCCTCGTAGGGATTCGGTGCACCGGTACCGGCCACAGTAACAACAGCGGTCAGGCGGATGTCCTCGCAGGAGGCACCGACGCGGACTTCATAGCTGCCGCCCTCGACCTCCCAGGCGTTGGTGAGCGTGTTCCAGTAGCGGAACGCCTTGTCATCCAGCGCAACAGTCACCCGCTTGCTCTCCCCTGCCGCCAGCTGCACCTTGGCAAAGCCTTTCAGCTCCTGCGCGGGGCGGAAGATCTTGGCATCTGGCTTGGCTACGTAGACCTGCACGATCTCCGCGCCCTCACGGTCGCCGGTGTTGGTCACGGTCAGGCTTACGCCCTGGGGCGTGGCTTTTACGTCAGCATAGTCAAAGGTGGTGTAGCTTAAGCCAAACCCAAACGGATAAGCGGGAGCGACCCCGGCCGTCTGGTGGTAGCGATAGCCCACGTACAGCCCCTCGCGGTACTGCACGGTGCGGCCGTCGCCGGCAAAGTTGTCCCGGGCGGGGGTATCCGAATACGCCTTGGCCCAGCTCTCGGCCAGCTTGCCGCTGGGGTTGACCTTGCCGGTCAGCACGTCCAGCATGGCCCCGGCCCCGGCCTGGCCACCCAAAGCGCCGTAGACCAGCGCCTTGCAGTGGTTCGCCCAAGGTGTCTCCACCGATGCGCCGGCGCTGAGCACCACCACAATGTTGGGGTTGACCTTTTGCAGCGCACGCAGCAGCTCGATTTGGTTCGATGCTACGCACATATCGCTGCGGTCGAGGCCCTCGCTCTCTTTGATCTCGTCCAGGCCCATGCAGAGCAGCACTACGTCAGCCTTTTGGGCCAGCGCCACGGCTTCGGCCTGCTTGGCGGCGTCGGGCTTGCCCTGGCGGTCGAAACCGGCGGCAAAGCCTACCTGTTCCAGCCCGCTTTCGGCCCAGCAGCCCAGCAGAGAATCCACCTTGATGGAGTTGACCGCGCTGGAGCCTGCGCCCTGGTAGCGCGGGGTCTCGGCAAAGTCGCCAATGACGGCCACTTTCGTGCCCGCCGCCAGCGGCAGCAGGTTGTCCTCGTTTTTCAGCAGCACCGTGCTTTCGGCAGCGGCGCGGCGAGCCAGTGCGTGGTGGGCGTCGGCGTCAAAGCTGCGGCTGTGGTTCTGCACAGCGGCGTGGGTGTCGTAAATCAGCGTCAGCAGTTCGTCCAGGCGGGCGTCCACATCGGCTTCGGTGATCTTGCCGGACTTGACAGCGGCCAGCAGTTCCCGCACGGCGTCACCGCCGGGAGCGGGCATTTCCAGCGTGGAGCCGTTCTTTACGCCCAGTGCATGGTCGTTGGAGCCGCCCCAGTCGGTAACGACAGCGCCGGTAAAGCCCCAATCCCTGCGCAGGATGTCCTGCAGCAGATGGGCGTTCTCGTTGGCGTAGGTGCCGTTGACCAAATTGTAGCTGGACATGATGGTTTTGGGTGCGGATTCTTTCACCACGATCTCAAAGCCGGTCAGGTAGATCTCCCGCAGGGTGCGTTCGTCCAGCACGGAGTCCGACGCCATGCGGCGCAGCTCCTGGCTGTTGACGGCGAAGTGCTTGGGGCAGGCGGCGATGCCGTTGGATTGGATACCGCGCACATAGCCTGCGGCCATCTTGCCCGCAAGGTAGGGGTCCTCGGAGAAGTACTCGAAGTCGCGGCCGCAGAGGGGGCTGCGCTTGGTGTTGAGGCCCGGCCCCAGCAGTACGGCGACTTCCTGCGCGGCGGCTTCGTCCCCCATGGCCTTGCCGATCTCCTCACCAAGGGCGGGGTCCCAGCTGCATGCCACAGTGACAGCCGTGGGGAAGCAGGTGGCCGGCACACTGGGATTCAGCCCCAGATGGTCCGCCGCCCCGGCCTGCTTGCGCACGCCGTTGGGGCCATCGGATAAGGTAACAGACGGGATACCGGCTTTGGGCAATGCGCGGGTGGTAAACACCGTGTCCCCAGAAAGCAGAGCACATTTTTGTTCCAGATTCAGTTTTTCAATGATATTTGCGTGTTTCATGGGATTCTCCCTGCGTAAAAAGCTAAAGGCGGCAACATATTCCTGCCGCCTTTGCTTTTTAGATGTTGTTATGCTTGTTTCTGTTTAGCTGCTTTTTTAGCGGCCTTTGCTTCCAACTTGGCAAGCTTGCGTTTGCTCGGCTTCCAAACACGGAAAATCCGATAAACGAAGAATACCAGCAACAGTGCAGGAACGATTGTAAGCAGAATACGGAACTTCTTGTCGGTAGCCATACCGGTCAGAGTGCTGCCGGGCATGGCACCATTCATCGCCTTGGAATTTGCAATTGTGTACAGGATACTGTGGGCAGCTTCTCTGCCGTAGTGATAATCGGAAATACTATCTTTGTCAAAAATGAATTGGGTGTCCTTTAAGTAGCGCAGGCTGCCACTGCCGCCTGCTTCAATCATCTGGCGGGCATCCATACGACCCAAGTGACTGTTTGCATCTGTGATGATAAATCCATTAAAGCCCCACTCACCACGCAGCACATTCGTAATCAGATTATAATGACCACCCGTCCATGTTACTCCCAAGCGGTTGAAAGAGGTCATCAAGGCATTGCATGCCGGAACCGTTGTAGTTGCATTCTGATAACTGCCATCTTCCTGTTTTTCCAGGTAATTCATCTCGACGGGGTCAATCTTCATGCACATTTCAAAAGGCTTCAGATAAATTTCACGAATAGCCTGTTCACCGCTCCAGGTAGCTACACCACCATCTCCACCATCGCCGCGGTGGTTTTCCTGGTCGTTTAAGGCAAAATGTTTCACAAAGGTATATAATCCTTTTTTAGCTGCTTCCTGCACAGTAGCGGAGGCCATGCTGCCGGACATAAACGCATCTTCCGAGTAATATTCGTTGTTTCGACCGCTGAACGGTGTACGGTGAATATTAGTAGCCGGGCAGTACCAGCCCACGGTTCCGCTGCCCAGCAGGGCATCATTGCCCAACAGGTTACCAAATGCCAATGCCAGTTCGCGGTTCCATGTTTGAGCCGTCACCTCGGCACCGTTGAATGTCGTTCCTCCTGCGCTGCCGAATACCAAGCCTGTAGCGGAGTCTGCATCCATGCAGTACGGCTTACCAACGCTCTTCAATTCAGGCGTACCATAGCCGGAAGAGCTAATCAATGTCTGATAATCCTCTGCCGTCAGCTGATCCAACAAATCATCCCATATCAGGTCATCATAAGATTTGCCGCGCAAATCAATCAAACCCAGACCATTTTGGGCACCATAGACGATTGTATCGGTCAAAGTGCTCGGGTCGGTCGGATTACCAGAATCTCTTTCTAACAGCGTTGCGAGAAATTCTGCCGATGCTTGTTTGCCGTATTCGTAGCTGGCCGGGTTGCCATCGGCATCTGTGCCATTGATTTCATTGCCCCACGTGCTGATAACATCACTGGCCTCACCGCCGTGCTGCGGGAAGGTTCCCGTCCAATCGCTGCGGCTCAGCAGGGTAAAATCACCACGTGCAGCATCAAACTGGTTCGTGATTTCCGTGCCGGTTGTAGTGTCGGTTGCATAGGTCGTTGCATCAAACTTCGGCTGTACATACACAGCAGTAAAGTCTGCATTGCCATCTTCGGTCATACCATCGGCCACGGTGTATCCCTTGGCGGCCAGAATGTTGTTGATGGCTTTATGGGCATCTGCCGCAGCGGTAATATAATAGTTGCCCTCGTCCAGAATGTAGGTTTTTGCCTTGTTAGCGTCGTAGCTTTTCAGCTGCTCTTTCTCGAACGATGCCGTGACCGTTTCACTTGCGCCCGGCTCCAGCAGGCCGGTCTTCGTATAGCCAACCAGTTCGACAGAGGACTTCTCTACGGCGTTTTCTTTGTCGTACTCAGTGTAGGGACTTTGTGCATAGACCTGAACAACATCCTTGCCCGCAGTACTGCCAGTGTTGGTTACAGTGACGCTTATCGTGCAAGTGTCTCCAGACCAGGTCGCGGTGAAGTCTTTCCATTCAAAAGTTGTCAGAGACAGACCATAACCGAACGGATACTGCACAGTCTCCTGATAGTTATACTCGCCCACGTTGCCGTTTTTCATGACAGCATCTTCATAGCGGGTCTCATAATATTTATAACCGACATAGATGCCTTCGGCATAGTCCAGATAGGTGTAGGGGGTGATATTGCCGTCCTCATCAAAGTAATAGTAAGAGCCATAGTTCTGTGCTGCCGGGCTGCTGAACGCATCATAGGCAGCAGTATCTACCAGATGACCACTGGGGTTCACGTTTCCAGCCAGAATATCTGCTACAGAATTCAGGCCATAGGTGCCCGTCAATCCGGTGTACAGCACGGTATGAATGTTCTCATACTGTTCTACCCAGCCGGTTTCCATCACGCTGGGGCTATTGATCAGAATAACAACATCCTTGAAGTTTTTGTTAAGATAGTCAATGATCCCTAACTCAACAGAATCCGGCTCCAGATAATTTTTCGTCTTATCTTCCAGAATATCTGTGTGGTTGTACATGGATCGCGGCATATCACGGCCTTCGCCAACAACGCGGCTCAGCACAAAAACTGCCGTTGTATCTGCAAAAGTGTCCTCCAGCCCCGGCTCACTCGTAATCACATCAATGGGGCACTCATTCAGGCGAAAATCTTCCGCCGCACCGAAATTAATGGAACCTGTACCGCGGGTATAGTCTTTACCGTTTCCTATAGTATAGAAATCCCACAGGGTATCATTTACTGTAAAGCCGCGGCTTTCCAGGGCACTTTTCAGCGTTATACCACTGGCAAAATACCCACCGATTAGGTATGCAACACTAGAATGGCTAAATAAGCTGAATTTCGTACCGGCCGCATAGGGCAGATGCTTCGTATCGCCTTTCAGCATGACCGTACCTTCGCCGACAATTTGTTCATTCAGCTTTTGCTGTGCTTCCCTAATTTCGTCAGCCGAGCTGTAATCTGCTTTGTTATATTCCAAATCAAGATTGTTTCCCTCGGCGGGTGTCTTCCATGCCTGCTTGTAGCCCAGCACTTCCGTTACCATTCGCCCATACGTGGGCAGAAGCGTATTTGCTAGAATCAGTACAACTGCCATAAGTACTGCCAGAATTGACAGGAACATAGTATGCAGAATATGCCCTGCAATTTGCAGTGGTGTGAGCTTTTTCTTTTGCATTGTTTTCCTCCTCAATTATCTTTCCACCGTTTTTGTAGAAGTACGGTGTTGAACTGGTACTATGTTACCATACTGTTAAGGATTTGTTTCAAAAAATGCACAAACTGCCGTTTTTGCGGCATAATCTGTAAAAGTTGCAAAATTGTATCAAAAATTGATGTGGATGTTGCACAAAGCAAAGCCGCTCCTATTTGTGCATGTTGCTGTGGCAGCAAAAAAGGGAGAGGTGCAGGGCCTCTCCCCTATTCTGCTTATTTCTGCGGCAGCAGTACCCGCAGGGTGAACCACTCATTCTCCCAATGCAGGGTCAGTGTGCCGCCGTGGGCTTCGGCGGCGGCGCGGACGCTTTTCAGGTCATAGCCGCCGTGGGCGCTGCGCAGGGGCAGGCCGTCGGGGCCAAGCTCTACGGGCTGGGCACAGTAGTTCTCGAACCGCAGCATCACAAAGCCGTTCTGCGCGTAGATGGCTACCCGGATCAGCTTCTTCTCCGGGTCCGGCTCGGCGGCCACACTCTCGGTGGCGTTATCCAGCGCGGTTCCCACGATGGTGCAAATCTCGCCGGTGGAAAGAAAATCCAGCAGCTTGCCGTCGGCCACGCAGGTCATGTTGATGCCGTGCTGCTGGCAGTACAGGCTTTTGGCAGTCAGCAGCGTGTCCAACACGGGGTTGCCGGTCTTGTTCTCGGCCTCGTAGCGGCGGATGTCTCTTTCCATGGCGGCCAGGGCGGCATCCTGCTTGGCCTGGTCGCGCTCGGCACGGATGGTGGCGATCTGCACCTTTAACTCATGGTAGCGCCGGTTGATGAGCTTGATGTTTTCCTTGCTTTGGCGGTACTGCTCGTACTGGCGGCGCAGTACATCGTCCATGGCGGTCAGCTCGCTGTGCAGGGCACTTTCCCGCAGCTGCTCGTGCTGGACGGTCAAAATCAGCACGCCCGCCAGGTCCACCAGCGTGCGGATATAGCGGATGCTCATCGTAGCTTCATTATTATTTACAAAACTCAGATTGCTTACCGCAAAAACCGTGATGGCCATAATGACAGCCATTAACATGCCCAGCGGCGTAATGTGCAGCTTGGCGGGCTGGGTGCTGCGACGCTTTTCCATCCAGTACACGGCGGTAAACAGCACACCGTACACCAGCACAAGCAGCAGCACGGCCAGCGGGTCGCGCCCGCTGCGCTGCGGCCACAGGGCACAGTGCAGCTGCCACTCCACGCTGGCGGCAAGCTCTGCCAGAATAAACGCCCGGGCGCAGTGATACCCGGCTTCCAGCAGGGTGATGCTCCACACACCCCATAAATATAAGTAGGAAAGCCCGATGGCCGTTACCATGCAGGGGATCCAGAGCCCGCCGGGCACGTTGCCCGTCAGCCCCAGAAAGGCCGACAGCACCGCCGCCCACAGCAGGGTGATGCCCCCGGTGACCGCCCTGGAAAAGCGGGGCGCAAGCGCCGGGGTGAACAGCAGCACCGCCAGACACTCGGCAAGGGCGGTGTACAGCCGGGGGATATCCGGCAGCGCGGTCATGAGCCTTCACCTCCGATGTAATCGGTCAGTGCGGCAAGAAAAGCCTTGCGCTTGGGGCGGCTGACCTGCAGCTCGCAGGGGCCCACCTGTACGGTGCTCTGCCGCAGCTCCCGCACCTGTGCCAGATTGACAAGGTAGCCGCTGTTGCACCGGGCAAAGGGGCAGTCTGCCAGCTTTTCCTCAAAGGCCTTGAGGGCGCCGGGGGCGGAAAAATCGCCCTCGTCGGTGTAAAAGTGCACCCGGTGACCCTCGCTTTCCAGATAATAGATGCTTGCGGTGTCCAGCCGGCGCAGCCCGCCCTCCACCGGCACGGTCAGGTAGTGCTTTGCCCGCTTTTCCAGCCGGGCAACCGCCTTGAGCAGCTGCTGCGAAAAGGCAAAGTAGGGCACCGGCTTCAGCACATAGTCCAGCGCTCCCACCGAGTAGCCCCGGATGGCGTACTGCGCCATATTGGTAATGAAGATCAGGATGACGTCCGCATCCATCTGCCGGATGCGCTCTGCCGTGGTCATGCCGTCCAGATGCTTCATCTCCACATCCAGAAAAATAATATCGTAGACCGCGCGGTAATCCTCCAGAATATCCACCCCGTCCGCAAAGACCGTCACTTCAAACTCTGTCCCGTACTGCCGGGTATACCGCCGGACATACTCCTGCAATACCCCCTGTACCTCCGCGTCGTCCTCTACGATCGCCACCCGGATCATGACCACACCTCCCTTACCACACCTTTGTGGTTCCGATTCCACTTCC
>ERZ791741.1668-NODE-1668-length-17671-cov-22.055802_pt1 | contig 17671 bp, 15 predicted proteins | sample MGYA00510040_ERZ791741 | MGnify/ENA primary metagenome ERZ791741 (study PRJEB30046, sample SAMN00791960) | human gut metagenome | study: EMG produced TPA metagenomics assembly of the A metagenome-wide association study of gut microbiota in type 2... | reverse complement strand
AAAAGCGAATCGGCGATTTTGAGTAAATGAAAATGTGCATATGCTTTGTGCCTGTAGTTGCAATTTCATCCACAAAAAACTGTTTTAACTTGCTATTGCAATTTGCAAAAAAATTTTTATTTTCGTCCGATGTTCCAAACTGTCCACTATATTATACCAAAGAACGCTGTCCCTCTATCTCCCCTTTGGTTATAAAAAAACAACTTGCAGAACAGAATTCCACAAGCTGTTTCTTTTAATTTAATATTCATCAGAGAGCCAAAACGGAGCTGTGTATGGCATATACACAAACAAGGTATAAGTTTATCAATATTCATCAGAGAGCCAAAACTCCATAGCTTACTCCATAACTGAGCCTACTGTATAAGTTTATCAATATTCATCAGAAAGCCAAAACTGAAAAGGTTCTGAATAGGTATGCCAAATTGTATAAGTTTATCAATATTCATCAGAGAGCCAAAACTAAAGTTCGCAAGCTGATTTTCAAGGCTCTGTATAAGTTTATCAATATTCATCAGAGAGCCAAAACCAGAGGTTGTAGGATGAGCGTAAGTCGACAGTATAAGTTTATCAATATTCATCAGAGAGCCAAAACGCAAGGGCATTAAGCCTGAACAGAAGAAAAGTATAAGTTTATCAATATTCATCAGAGAGCCAAAACTATCAATAATAGTTTGTTTAGCCTTATAAAGGTATAAGTTTATCAATATTCATCAGAGAGCCAAAACTCGGCACTATTGGTGCAATGGGTACAGGATGTATAAGTTTATCAATATTCATCAGAGAGACAAAACCACTACATCTTGTAGAATGTAGGCGGTTTTGACAATTCAAACACAAGTACATTATAATTCAATGATATCTCTTTTGTCAAGATAGTTTTCCTCTGCATACTTTTCTCCTATCAAAATTTCCATAGAATCATACTGACGATCGGTTATTATCAGCAATCGTACCGAACCTGATGGGGGTAAAATACTTTTAACTATTTTTGAATACTTTTTTTGCATCATCATTATTTCTGACAGTTCTCGCATATACAGAAAACTGCACCATGATAAAACCTGATTTAATCAGATTTTTTCTAAATTGCGAATATTGCTTTCTTTTCTCTTTTGTCGAAACGGGTAAATCAAAAAATACTATAACTTTCATAATCATTTTCAATTGCCGACACAAGAGATTTTACATATATTTCTATTGCATATCTTATACGCATTCTTTTATCTGATTGCAAAATAATTTGGTTTGGCAAATCAATTAAATTCTTACGATTGCTATATGTAAGTGTTTCAAAAAGTGTATCACAATTTTCAAATGCAACAAAATATTTTCGTGCCGCAACCGCCTCTCGGTTTGTTGTATCCCCGGGCTTCACGCTTTTGGATAACGCATCAATTTCATCACATTTTTCTTTGTTAATTTCACGGTATTTCAAGCATAAATACCGGTTGTGTATTTTTCTTTCAATAATTTTCTGCCACAATAAATTTTTAAATTCATATGTCATATCAATTTGCTTCTTTATTACATTAAATAGTCTGTAATGAGTGTTAATTGGTAATGTTGCAGATACCGGAAGATGTTTTTCATTGCAATGTATTATATGTGCACCTGCCTGCGTAAGTGTGGTCAACACACTTACGCTAAGCATTGCTGCACGATTTTCTATTACAAGTGAGTATATGTCTGAAACCGGAACCCTACTTTCGCCTTCTGCACTTGATACTATAAGCCAGTTGTCCTTTATGTTCAATTTTTCTCCGGAAGCAACGATAACGGTTCGCCATGTTTTGTTAACACCTTTCCTTTTTTTCCAAGAATGTCTACATATATTTTTTCTATCTCTGCATCTGCACTTATTGTTGTTGATTCTTCTCGGAATGCCCTCGTGTATTTGCTGTTATAACGTGTGATTTTTATTGAATTTTGATTTATATTATTTACCGCCTTATAAAAGCCAAGTCTTGTAGACTTAGGACCTTTTATTCTTAAATAATCGCCTTTAAACAAATACATTATATATTTATAATAATTTTCAGGATACTTATAACATGGCTTCAAGTATAATTTTTTATTTTTATTAACTAAATCTGTATACTTAATTCCCTGCAAATCAATATTACCACTTCTCGTTCTGTATACTTCGACACAATAATAATACGAATTATCTAACACTGCATCGTTATTTTTATCAATAGTTTTAACATATTTATTTTCTGAATTTGCGACTCTCTTTTTCAAAAAGTTGTCCTTAACCATCTGACCTGAATATTTTCTTTCAGGCTTAATTGATACAATCGGCATCTCAATTGAGTCTGCAAATTGGTGATCATATATTTTGTACAAATCATTTCTAAATATTTGATCAAGAGTATCTTCACCTACTTTAGTATCATAGTTAAAGAAATATTTCATTAACTCGTAATCACGGACACGGTATTCAACTTCAAAACGAATATTCTTCAGTAATGACGGTGTTTCCTTAACCTTTTCAAGTAATTTTCTTGAAACAGTGGGAGACATTCCATAATATTTCATTAAGGTATCAACACAATTGTCAAGACTTTTTCTATACTCCTCTGTTTTAATTTTACCTGCAGAATAGTATATATCTCTAAGCTTGTGGTTTTCGGCAGCTATAATAACATAGGCCGGTAAACAGTTTGCTATTACTATTGCGTCAACTGCATGATCAAAATATGTTATCTTCTTCAGCTCACCTTTATCATATCTTCCCCATGTTTCTTTGTTGAGCCACTGTCTGCGAAGAGATGACGTTATTGCACCCTTGACTGCATAAACTGCCGGTCTCTTATCGTCACCCTTTTCCCTCGCAAAGTAGAGATTATCATTAAAATACTTAACCAAAAATTTTGCAATATATCGTGTATCGTTAAGATTCCTTGTTTTCCAATCGCCGAGAATTTTTTCAGCATCTTCGCCTACAAGAGACTCAAGCATGAAATACCTATACTTTTTCTCGGTGATTTTATTGTCTTTAAACAACTTATTGACACGCTGTTTGAACTCTTTTTCCTTTTCAGCAGATAGATACATCAACGGAGTTCTTGCTCCTTTTTTCTGATTTTCTCTTGCAAGAACAAGAGCTTTATTGTTTAGTGTATCATCAAGAATTCTCGAAAATGGGACAATATGATCGATTTCATATTGTTTTTCTTTATTCAATATTGCTTCTTTCTTATTTGTTATTTCTTCATTTGAATACATACATCTCCAACCCTGGAGTTCTCCAAGAAGATATCTTTCAATGTACTGTTGCCTAATTTCTCTTTCATCAAGACCTGTAATCAATGATATTTGTTTTATTGCATTTTTTCGTTCCTTTTCATTTTTATTTTGTTGAGTGGATATTTTTTGACGAGTGTCAAAACTCTTATTGAGTTCACTTGCGATTTCAATATTCATTGCATTTGGTGCGCCATATTTTTGAACAATTGCATTAACCACTTTTCTTGTTTCATTGATAGCTCTAAACACCACAGGATTTTGTGCATACTCACTATTATTATCAAAAGGTTTTAATTTTAACAATTTTTCTGTTTTTATACTTACTGAAAACTCATCTTGTTGTACATTCGCCTGAAATTCACCTACTAATGTTCCATCAAAAAAGGCATTGATTGCATCAATCATATATTTATCTGAAACTTTTGCTGTTCCTGAAAAATTTTGTTTAGAGAGCTTTTTTATCAGTTCATCTTTTCCTTTTAGTTCATCAATTTTGTTTAAAGCATCAATTCTTCTTTTGGGAGTTATATTGAAAGATATTGTGTCACCTACCCTGTTAAGCAAAGAATTTTGATCTGTATATTCCTCCGATATCAATTTATCCCAATCGAAACCGTATGATTCAAAAATTGGCTTCACAGCTTTGAGGTATTTAATACAATCTGCAATATTTTCATTTTTAGCAGTCTTAGTATTAAGAATTACAATGTTAAGTTCTTTTGCGAGTTCATTGATTTTTGTTTTCGTAATGCTACCGCTTTGTAAGGACTGACTCACGATATTTCTCATCAAATCCCGAGGTAGTTTTACCACTTCGCCTGTGTTTTTCTCAACATATTTATATTGAGAAAGTTTGTTTGCCAAAGCAAATAAATCTCCTATTACCGTATAACGGTGTCCTCTTTTCTCATTCTTATAGTAGGGGCAATTGCCTATCGAATCAACAAATCCCTTATATGGTCTGTTTTCATCGTCAGTATTTCCGGGTCCATCTTCGAAATCTCGCCTTGAAAATATTATATCAAATATTTTATCTATACTTTCATCTGTAAGTTGAGGGTAGAATTCTTTCTGTTTGCCTAAAATTTTTCTTACCTCATCTTCAAACATTTCGGTAGGAAACAGTATGTCATTTTCACTTATTTTGCTACTTGATTCTTTCTTTCCCTTTTCATCTTTTTCTTTTATATTTCTATACTTGTATCTTCCGGAAATTTTATCAGAAAAATGTTCAGAATCCTTCATTATAGCTTCTGCAATTGAGCGATAACCACCATTTTTTATAACATCTGCAGTATTCGTTAATGCCTTGTAGATATCTTTTTCTTCTTTAGCTTTTTTATCTTTTGCGTTATTATTTTCATCACTCAAATCGTAAAAAGCTTTATATCCGCGACGCTTTGCTATATGCAACAATGCCGCAGTAAGTTCAACAGGAGTCACCATTTCATCGAGGGCACGAACCCGTATATCTATAATATCATGATTGTTTTTAGCAAAGAACTCGGAAAGTTCCGCTCTACTTACAAATTCAATATTTTCAAGATAGTTCTTCAATCGTTCCTTTCGATGATTCCTTCTCCTAAGTCTTCTTCGCATACCTCTGTATTTTCTTCTTCTTTGACTTTTTCGTATATTTTTATTACTTTCAATGATCTCTCCGGATTCAAATATGCGGACACCAAAATCCTCCAATCGTTTGCAATCATCGTCATTTCTTACAACAGCCCAGCCCACTGAACCGATTCCGATATCAAGTCCAATTATATATTTCATAATTCTCACCTTTCTATTGACAAATATATTTTTCAATATTATAATCAAATTAGAGCTTAGAAATTTGATGTATAGGTTTATCAATATTCATCAAAACAAACACAATAAACCATTTTTTATAAGTTTATCAATATTCATCAGAGTTCTAAGATAAGGCAATATGCCGTAGGGTAGTGGAAACCCCTTTGCACCATATATTAAAGACAACCTTAGGGTTGTCTTTTTTATTGTCTTCTCGTCTCTTATTTTATCATATATCACATTTTATTACAACATATTCAGCAATTTATAGTAAATTTATTATAATACAAAGCATTGTCCCATTGTCAGTACTATGGACCGATTAAATCAAAAAAAGCTGAGGATATGAAAATTATCCTCAGCTTTTGTTGTTTTAGGGGTTATTTTTTCTGTGATTTTTTGGGGGTAATTTTGAATACAGCATAAAATGATTACATTTCCACCGCATCCTGCAAGGCGTCTTCGATATATTCGTAATTCGGATAACATTCGGCATAGTTATCGGAACGGAAATCATGATACTGTAAACCCATTGCATCAACGGTTATGTCTGTAATTATGCCGTTTTCTTTGAATGTAATGCCAACACGATAAGTTTCGTATTTTTCATTGTCATACTCGAGAAAAATTGACTGCAAGCTCGTACAATTCATCGGCAAAATCGCAATCCGCCAACGGAATATTGTTCTCAACTGCCTCGTTTATTTTTGCATACAAATCATCCGAAACCTCGAACTCAACAATCTCATACCAACATCTTTTAGAACTGTTGATACGCACATATGCTTTCTGTTTTGCCATGATAAAATCCTCCTGCATTTTTAAATTTATAATTCTTTCAACCTGTTATCAACATTATACCAAAGGTCACTGTACCATTATCTACCATTTGCTTGCAAAAACAGCCCTGCAAATGGGTACAGGGCTGTAAATTTAAAGATTTATTCATTGCTTATCAGATTTAATCGTCTGTAGCTTTGAAATTTATTTTATTTTCGGTTGCAAAGGTGTGTGCATATGAATCTGTCGGGGCGTGGATTGTTAGGTCTTTTGAGTCTTTGAAGGCAGATTTTCCTATGTAGGACACATTTTTGGTCAGGTAGATATCCTCAAGGGAGTAGGATTCTTTGAACGCATTATCGGCAATGAATTTTACTGTATCGGGAACGACTGTTTCCTTTGCACCGCCGTAATTTATTGCGTCATCTGCAATTGAAATCACATCCAAGCCGTCAATATGTGCAGGAATTTCAAGCTTTTCCTCTGACGACATTGGGTTATATTTAGTTATTACGCACACGGGCTTGCCGTCATCATAGATAACATCATAATTATAATATTCGCCGTAATACGCACCGTTTCTGATTTTTGAATAATCGGTATTTTTAGCCTCCGGATTTTCAGGCTCGGTCGTATAGTTTTTATAATTGATTTTATTTTCAACCGCAAATTTTTCAGCATAAGAACCCTTTTCGGCATATATCGTAAGGTTGTCAATGCCGTCAAAAGCGGTTTTTGCAATCTTATTTACGGAGGGCGCAATATAAATTTCCGTTATATTTTTTGAATCCTTAAATGCGTCATCCTTGATTTCACAAATGCCGTTGGGGATAACAACTTTTTTAAGACAATCAAATTCGCTGAAAGCTTCCTTTTCAATAGCGGTTATTTTTGTATTTTCATCGTATGAAGTCGGAACATAGGCATCGTCCAAGCCGTAATATCCGCCCTGAAACAAGCCGACAGTGGCATAAAAATTTCCGTTTTTATCATCTTGAAATTGAATTAAAAACTGACCGTCGGCAGAAGGTTTTAGACGATATTTTCGGTCAACAGCCATTTGTTCAAATCTGTTATTTACGATTGTTGCTCTGGCAAGGAAAGACAAGCCGAGCAAAGCGGCAACCGAGATGCAAAGAACAACGAAAAATTTATGAGTAAACAGTTTACTTTTCATGCAACTCACCTTCTGTCATTTTCAAAACAACATCACAAATTTCTTCCAAATCCTCTTTGTGATGAGTTGTGATAACCACGAGCGCACCTCTTTCTTTTTCTTCTTTAAGAAGCTTGTAAATCAGCTGTACACCGTCATTATCAAGTGCATTTGTCGGTTCATCAAGCAGGATTATTTTCTGCTTTTCAAACACAGCCTGAGCAATATTCAGCCTCTGTTTCATACCAAGCGAAAACTTTTTCACCTTTAAATCGGACTTTAATCCAACACGCTCAAGCGCTGTTGTAATGTCCTCATCTGTGGCGGTTTTCTTGATTTTGCCGAGGATTTTCAGATTGTCAAAAGCATTGTACTGGGGCAACAGGTTCATATTTTCAATCACGATGCCTATGCTCGGAGGGAACGACATATCCTTGTGCAAAACCTTTCCGTCAATCACAACAGAGCCGCTGTCGGGAACAAGCAAGCCTGCAATTGCTCTCAAAAGCATAGTTTTGCCCGAACCGTTGTGTCCGTAAATTCCGTAGATTTTGCCGTACTCAAAATTGTAACTTACATTATTTAAAATCGGTCTTGATTTGATACTTTTACAATAATTTTTTATTTCTACCATAATATCACCTCAAAAAATATCGGTTTTCTTAAATCTCAAATTCAGAATAAAAATGCACAAAGCATTTAACGCAACTATGAATAACAGGTATCCGTAGTAAATGCTCTCGCCCGACACAGCACCGTTCTGCATTCCGAACATCAAACTCGGGAAGAGAATCATTTTCCAAATCGGTGCGTCAACAAAATTCTGAACCAAATAGTACGCAATAAAGCAATAGATGAAAATTCCTATGTTCACAACATGTGCAGGAATACTGATTTCAAGCAAAGACTGAATAACTATCAGCGAAAAAATTGTCAGAAAGTACATAATCAAAGATTTAAGAGTTCCGCTTTCAACGGGAGTCATACTTTCTCTTGCAACAAAAAAGATTATGAACTGGAACAAAACAATGCAAATCAATGCTATAAAATTGTTAAGACAACGCTTTAAAATCAGCACTGTTTTTGAATAATTGCGTACAATCAACATCTTGCCGTAGCCTTGTTTAAGGTTCTCAATTGAGCCGCTTGTAAAGAAGAGAATAAAACACACAGGCAGCAAAAGCGGCAGAAATTTTGTAATTTCAAGGCCGTAATCGCTTGGGGCTAAACCAATCATAAAGGCATTTTGAAAATCTCCCTGAAATACACAACTGAACAATTGAGCAAAGCACGCAACAATCAGTATTATCGACAAAACAAGCTTACTTTTTAACATTACTCAAAACATCCTTTTTCTGATACAAAAAGTAGGAAGAGAAGATAAGCATAAACATCATAAGCAATGCTCTTAATATAATGCCCCACATATCCGACAGAACCATTTCGCCGTTCATAAGTTTTGACACCACTATGGCATCTCTGAACGGAAGCCATACCCTACTTATCATAAAGGCTACATCTGCAAAAAACTCTGTAAAAATCAGAGCTATGGTGATAATTGGAGCAACTTTTGGAGAAATGATTATTCCGAATGAGAGCATAACGAGTCCTGCTCTGAAATAAAACAAAAACAAAGTCAAAAGTTCAAGTGCCGAATATTGCAGAAAATTCGATTCTAAAATCAGGTTAATGTCAAAGCAGATGAGTGCCGCAACTACGCTGACTGCTTCTATCAAAAATGAAAACAGAAAAGCAAATACCGCACAATCAGCAATTCTTCTTGTAACAAAAGAGGCTCTCGATTTCAGTCTTACAATGTAACTTACATTATCATCGGTAAATATGTAAAACAAAAACAGAACAAACACTACTATGAAAATGCAAGCAACATTACCTGATGCATTAAAATCTCCGTTACCTGCAACTCTGTAAAAAACACCTTTTGGGCTTAACTTCTCAGCATAATCCGAATTAAAATAATTATAAAATCGCAAATATGTGTATGTGCAAAGCATAGTGAAAAACACTGCACAAAGCGGAAGTATGATTGCATACTTTTTTAATTTACACCTGATCATACTTAGTCACCTTAAAGAACGAAAACAGAACAGCAACTATATTTATTGCTACTACAAAAATAATTGTAAAAGTATAATGTGATAAAGGATACACAGTAAACGGGGTTAATGCTCCTATGATAGACGGTTTGATGGCAGTCGATATATACCATAATATGAAAGCTAACGGATAAAGAATAAATCTGTTTGGAAATGCCATTGCAAGTGCCGTTGCACCGCTTCCCACAATACCGCCAATGAATGAAAAAACAAGAATATAAAGTATGTTATAAAACATCGGATTGCTGTAAGACTGAAGTAGATTGGGTTCAGATTTCAGCATTTCCACATCAGCAGGAATATATGTACCTCCCGCAAAAACAATATGCACCATAAGAAGATTGAGTAAGAGAGGAATTATAAGCACAAAAAATGAAACAGTAAAACTTTTAAGCATATTTAATGCAAAATATTTATTCTTACCTCTTTTTGTGATAAGAATATTTTTGTATCCTATTCTGTAATCTTCAATGCAATCATCCGCAACAATAATTGCCAAGAACAACGGTAAATACCCTGTCAACACGCCTTGAAGTCCTGCCGTCATGAAAGATCCCAAAAAAGTAACTAATCCGGGAACAGGAACAGATGCTCCTTTGAACACATCCACAAGAGCCATCAATATATCTAAAATCGGAGCTACAAAAATAAAAAGTATAACTCCTAATTTAAGTTTGTTATTAAATATTCGGGTAATATAATATGACATATTTTTCACCTCAATTTTTACTAAACACATTTTTTGATTTGAACAATTACAATGAATATGCCGATTTCTTAATTTATTTGCTATTTGTTTTAATCAACCGATTTCTTTTATATTCAAATTATACAAATGCAAAGTGACTGTAAAATGACTATAGCCTTTTTACAAAATAAAACAGGAAAACAAAGTGACAATACGCATTTTGTTTTCCTGTTTAATTATTTAATATTTTATTGTATTATTAAAGGTTTCCGCACATCAGAGCATTTTCCAATTTTCCGCATCAAACACACCTTTGGTGGTTATTCTCAAGCTTGGGATAACGGGCAGACTTAGAAACGAGAGAGTCATAAACGGATCAATGCTTTTATCCGCACCGAGTTCATATGCAGATGACTTTGCATTTTCAAGCTTTTCGTTTACGGTTGTCAGCGGTTCATCGGACATCAAGCCTGCAATCGGGAGTTCGAGCAGAGCCTTGATTTTGCCGTTTTCAACAACTGCGATACCGCCCTTGCTGTCCTTGATAGCGTTCACGGCAACGGCAATATCATCATCATTACAGCCGACTGTGATAATGTTGTGCGAATCGTGGGCAACCGAGGTTGCGACTGCACCCGATTTCAGCGAATAGCCTTTAACATAGCCGACACCGATATGATTTGTGCCTTTGTGACGCTCAATGCAGGCAATTTTCAGAATATCGTTTTCCACATCAATTTTATCTGCTGTGCCGAGATTGCGTGTGAGCAATTCACCGCCGACAAGACCGATAAGTCCGAGTTTTCCGTCAACCTTGAAACTGCTCGGCGTTACGCTGTCAAGATGGAAAGTGTCAAAGCATTTTTCGGCAAGCTTTTCATCAACTGTGGGAGCAGAAAAATCCTTAACTTCGCCGTCAAAAACAAGCTTGCCACGCTTGAAAACAGTTTCAACATTGAAATCTTCAAGATTATCGACAACAACAATATCGGCAAGATAACCCGAAGCAATCGCACCTTTGTTATTGAGCAAAAAGTATCTTGCGGCATGGTGGGTTGCTGTTTTGAGGGCAACAATCGGATCTGCACCGTTTTTCAGCGCCTGTTTTACGATGTAGTCAATATGACCGCCGTAAAGCAAATCACTTGGATGCTTATCATCTGTTGCAAACATACACCTTGAGTAATACTGCTGAGTCAAAAGCGGCATAAGTGCCTTGAGATTATGAGCGGCAGTACCCTCTCTAATCATAATAAACTGACCTTTTCTCAGCTTTTCAATGGCATTTTCAAAGGTGGAACACTCGTGGTCGGAATACACTCCTGCGGCAATGTATGCGTTGAGGTCATTGCCCGAAAGCTCAGGAGCGTGACCGTCAATTTTCTTGTGATGAGCCTGCGAGGTGACAATTTTTGAAAGCACATTTTTATCGCCGTTGATAACACCGACATAGTTCATCATCTCTGCAAGTCCGAGTACCTTTTTATTATCCAAGTACAAGTCAATATCCTTGCAGTCAAGCTCCGCACCGCTCTCGTCAATTTCTGTGGCAGGCACACATGACGGCATCATAAAATGAACATCAATCGGCAAATTTTGCGATGCCTGAATCATATATTCAACTCCGTCAATGCCCATTACATTTGTGATTTCGTGAGGGTCGGTTATGACTGTGGTTGTACCATGGGCAACAACTGCCTTTGCAAATTCAGCAGGAGTCACCATTGAACTTTCAAGGTGAATGTGTGCGTCGATAAAGCCGGGGAGAACGAGTTTTCCGCTGACATCAATCTCTGTTTTACCGTCATATTTTCCGACACCCGCAATCAGTCCGTTTGCAACGGCTATGTCACCGCACAAAAATTCATTTGAAAACACATTAAGATACTTTGCGTTTTTCAAAACAAGGTCTGCCTTTTCTCTGCCTGCCGCAACCGCAATTATTCTCTGCTTTGCTGCAAGCTGTCTGTCTGTTTTCTGTTCGTATATTTCCTGCATAAAAGCACCGCCCTTCCTATATATATATTTACAAGATTATAGCACTTTGCCAAAGCCATTTCCATAAGTATTTTTCACGAATATTCTTCGCAATTTTTTGCTAAATTGCATAAGATGTGTGCATATTTTCATCTGTCAGGCAATAATAATTTTAACAATTTATTGTGCTAATGTATTGAAATGTACAAACTGCGGTGATATAATTTATTTATAAGTCTTGTTTTCGGAGGGATAAATTATGTCACACACATACAGCGAATTTTTACCGAGTTACAGCGTGGGAGTTGATTGCTACAAGGCAATTCCCGAAATTGTGAAGCCGTACGGCAAAAAGGCGGTTGCAGTCGGCGGTAAAACAGCTATGGAAAAATCAAAAAAGGCTTTGCTTGAAGGCATCAAAGGCTCTGACATTGAAATCATTGATTTTGTATGGTACGGCGGTGACTCCAGCTATGAAAATATTGAAAAAATAAAGAACAATCCGTCTGTGCAAAAGGCTGATATGGTGTTCGGCATCGGAGGCGGACGAGCTGTTGACACGGCAAAAACCTATTGTGCTTTATATAACAAACCGTTATTCACATTCCCGACAATTGCATCAAACTGTGCGTCATGCACCTCGCTTTCGGTAATGTACAATCCCGACGGTACTTTCAAGGAATATTCGTACCACAAAGCCCCTGCAATTCACACATTTATCAACACAAAAATTATTGCCGAATCACCCGAAAAGCTTATGTGGGCAGGAATCGGTGACGCACTTTCAAAGGAATATGAAGTAATTTTTGCGTGTCGTGAAAAGAATATGATTCACACACCGTTGCTTGGCAAGGCAATTGCCTCCGCAAGTACCGAACCGCTCATAAGCTTTGGCAAAAAAGCTCTTGAGGACTGCAAAAACAATGTGCCGACAGAGGCAATTGAGCAGGTTGCGCTTGACATTATTATCACGGCGGGACTTGTTTCAAATTTTACCGTACACGAAAACAATCCGAATCCCGAGGAGGATTATTACTACAATTCATCGCTCGCACATTGTGTTTATTACGGTGCGTCACTCTTTCCGCAATGTGAACGGCAACATCTGCACGGCGAAATTGTTTCATTCGGTGTGCTGTGTCTGCTGACATATGACGGACAATTTGAGGAGCGAAACAGAATTTTTGAATTTAACCGCAGTATCGGACTTCCTTGCACTCTCGGCGAAATTGCACTTACTCCGGATGATGTGCCTGCAATTGCTCACAAAGCCGCAAGCGTTGTTGAGTGGAAGTATGTCCCGGGTAATCCGACCGAGGACGCATTCATCAATGCAATTCTTGCAACCGATAAAGCCGGCAAGGAATTTTTAGCTGATAAATAATGAAGTTTAATTGTAACTGACTACTACATTATTTAGGTAAATGTATCCCATTTATACAGTTTATTTTCATCATAAATTTTCTGCAATTACTTAACGGGCGGATAATATCCGCCCATACGGAATTGTGCGAACGGTTGCAATGTTAGGCTCGGGCATAATATGTTTTTTTGACATTACAAGCTATCTACACGAACTGGGCAAGGCGGCTCACCATAATTTTCCATTTTCAATTTTCAATTTTACATTTAATTAAACCTTTCGCTCGGGCATAGTATGTCCTTTTTTATACCATACTATCTTCACGAACTGGGAACGGCGGCTCACCGTAAAACTAAGCCGCCCTCGGCAGTGCATGCGCTGTCGAGGGCGGTTCGTTTTTACAAGGGGTTTCCTGAATTTATCTTACTGAAATCAGTTGTTTTTAGGTGTTTTGCTGTTATAGATTTCTTTGTTGAGACAATGTTCTTTTGCACAAACTATAACATTGGTAGCGGCATCACCTATAACATTAAGTGTGATAACAGCCATGCCCGGGAGGTAGTTCATGGCAAGAATGAGCGAGTAGCCAATCATACAAAGATCTGAGTTCAAGCCCAGTCCCATCATTACAACATAAACCATTGTTGTGCCTGCAACAGGGATTGCCGGAGTACCGACTGCCGTGCAGATTGAGAGGAATGCTGTAAGACAAAGGGTTGCAGGAGTAATGTTGACGCCTGCGGCTGTGGCGATGAATGTAATGGCGATCATATGCATTGCGGTTGTACCGTTCATATTGATTGTCATACCTGTCGGAAGAACAAAGCTGCTGATTTCTTCGGAACAGCCGAGTTCGTTAATACAGGTTTCCTTATTAAGCGGAAGCGTTGCGGCAGACGAGTTTGTTGCTGCTGCAAACATACCGATTTTTGCCGCCTTTTTAAGGAAGATAAACGGATTAAGTCCTGTTGTAATGAAAATGCCGATTGGGTAAATTGTGCAAACAAGAAGAAGGCTTACAACAATTGTTACAACAATCCACATCATTGTCGGTGAAATGTACTCAATTCCGTAAACGGCGAGTGCTCTTACGATCATACAGAAAATTGCGATAGGAGCAATCTTGTTGATAAGGAAGTTGAGGAACATCTGAACGATATCGTTGATGTTTTCAAAAACTCTCTTGAGCGGATCTGCTTTTTCGCCCATCTTTGTCATACAAAGGCCAAAGATAATTGCGATAACAACAACGCAAAGAATTGTGTTGTTGGATGACATTGCGTTAATCATATTGCTCGGAACAGCGTTTACAATTGTTACGAGCGGGTTGTAACCCTCCATTGTAACGATGTCCTGAGCCTGTTGTGCCGGAAGATTGACTGTGAACCAACCGAGGCTCTTTGCAAGATAAGCTGCTGCGCCTGCAAGAGCTGCTGCTACGATATAGAAGCAAAGGTAGGACACAAATGTTTTACCTGCGATTCGACCGAGTTTTTTCGGGTTTGCAAGGCTGCAAAGTGCAAGTGTCAGCGAACAAAGGACGAGAGGAACAATCATCATCTGAAGTCCCTTCATAAACAGCTGACCTACAATGTAGAACAAGCCGAGTCCTTCAATATCTTTTGTTGCGGTGATATCCTGGAATAAAATTGCCTCAACAACTTTCCAGACTCCTTCGCCGTCTGTTCCCATTACCGCACTTTTAATCAGCAGACATATAAAGCCGACTACAAAACCTGCGACAACGGCAATCATCATTTTCTTGACAATTGAAGCTTTCTTCTTCTCCTTTTGTTTTGTCATTTTTACATCTCCTTATCTGTGAATTTGGGTAACCCCTTTATTTCGGAACTGCCGAATAAACTGTCTCAAGGAATATTTGCACATCCTATCCTCATATTTAATCGGTGTGTCCTTAATGTGACGGGAACCGTCTCCGATTGGTCTCCCGTCTGCAAAAATAACCGTAATTAATAGAATTTCCATAGTGATATATAAAATAATTACTATGTTTAAAATTCAACTCAGATTTAACAATGCTATCCATTAATAACAAAAATAATTTCTATGCGTTCTCAAAACTGTTAAATCTGCTAAAGTTTTGACAGCGCAAAAGCTCCTGCCGTTTTTGATTAAAAAGAACAGGAGCTTTAATGGGTAAAATTATAAAAAGCACTGACTCAAACTATGTACCGGACAAGGTAAATCAGTACATAAGTTTTATTTTCATCTGCTCACAAAACTCAAGCCATTCCTGTGACGGCTTTTCGTCGGTAATCAGATAATCGATCCTATCCCAATCCAAAAAATTGACAAACGCAGTATGATTGAATTTTGAATGGTCTGCAAGTAATACCACACACTCGGCACGGTTTGCCATCTCAGACTTCAAATCAGCCTCACCTTCGGAAGAATCAGTTATGCCTCTTTCCATATCAAGCCCTTTGCATCCGAGGAGAACAAGGTCAACATTGTACTTTTTCATAGCCTCTTTTGCAGGTTTTCCGTAGAAAGAACGGGTTTTTTCATCATAAAGTCCACCGGTTGAAACCAGCTTCATTTTACAAGTGTCGAGTTCCTGAAAAACCTGTGCAGAAAAGGTAATTGCGGTAAGATTTTCATTGTCCTTAAAAAGCTTAACAGCCTCAAGAACAGTTGTGCTGTTATCAATCATCATCGTGTTCACACCGATAAATTTATCAACAAGCAGCTTAGCAATTTTCTTTTTGCCCTCAAGGTTAATTCCCTTGCGTTTAAAGAAATGCACTCTGTCATTCTGAGGAGTTGTGTTAAGAACAGCTCCGCCGAAAGTTCTGGTAATGATACCGTCATTCTTCAGCTTTTCAAGATCACGCCTGATAGTTTCTTCGGTTACATTATATATTCTGCTTAAATCCGAGACGAAAACCTCGCCTTCGGTTTCAACCTTTTGTCTGATTTCGTCAATTCTCTTTGCCATAAACATTTCCCTCAACTTTTATTACATACTAACATAATTATCAACAAAAGTAAAGGGAATTCGACTGTTTTTACAATAATTTTAACAATCGGGAGCGGATTCCTTCACCCTATACACAAAGGTGTATTAAGCAACCCTTAATTATTTGTCGATAGCTTCAACCATATCACGCATCATTGCAACATCAGCGGAATCAAGTTCAAGTTCGGCTGACTTAACATTCTCGGCAATCTGATCTACAGTAGTAGAACCGCTGAGAAGGTTGATAAAGTCACCCTGAGCAAGAATCCATGCAAGAGCAAGGTTAGCAATTGTACAGTTATATTTTTCACAAAGAGGCTTCCACTGATCCATAACATCCATAGCCTTCTGCATATTTTCGGGCTGGAACCATTTCTTTGGAATCTGTGCGCCTACAGGCTTGTAATCTCTTGGGAATGTACCCGAGAGAAGTCCCATTTCAAGCGGTGAATAAGCCTGAATTGTAACACCGTTTTCACGACAGCAAGGAATGATTTCGTCCTCAATGCCACGGTCAAGAATTGAATATTTAGCCTGAACGATATCAAGCTCGCCCCACTTGAGGTACTCCTGAATCTGCTTGATATCTACATTTGCTGCACCGATAGCCTTGATTTTGCCCTGAGCCTTGAGATCGTTGAGAACCTCCATAGTCTTCTGAATCGGAACATAATACTCGCTGCCCTCGATTGACTGCCAGTGTGTCATATATACATCAACATAGTCTGTGCCCATTCTCTTGAGTGATTCTTCAATTTCTCTCTTGATTGAAGCACTGTTGAGGTTCTTATAAAGCTGAATGCCGTTAACCTTGTTGAAAAGGTCGCCCTTCATCTCCTGATCCCATGTAACACCGCACTTTGTGATAATTACAACATCTTCACGGTTCATGCCCTCAAGAGCCTTGCCGAGGATTTTCTCGCTGTTGCCGAAGTTGTAACCGGGAGCTGTGTCGATAAGGTTTACACCGAGCTTCGGAGCTTCACGGATTGTATCCACAACAACCTGAAGGTCGTGGTCGCCGCCCCATGCCGAGCCGCCGCCGATTGACCAGGTGCCGAGTCCCATTCTTGAAATATCAATGCCTGTTTTGCCAAGCTTCATCGTCTTCATTTTGAATCTGCCCTTTCTTTAATAATATATTGGTGGGGGGTGCCCTGCATTCTTACGAACACAGGGCGTAATGTCACAGATTTATTACTATTACAGGATATAATCTTTTTTATACTTTTCAAGCATTTCTTCAACCATTTCTTTGTTCCGAACGCCTGTTGTTGCACCGACATACTGAACCGAAATAGCCGCTGTGCAGTTAGCATAGATACCGCAGTCACGGATATCCTTGCCCTGAAGAAGTGCCGAAATAAAGCCTGATGCAAAGTTGTCGCCTGCACCGATTGTGTCGATTGCGGTTACACCCTTGCAGGCAGGAACAATCATTGCTCCTGCGGCATTGCGGATGTAACATCCACGCTTGCCTATCTTCATAATTACATTCTTAACGCCGCATTCAAAGAGCTTGTCCGCAACCTTTGATTCTTCGGTTTCGCCTGTCATAAGG
>ERZ791741.1660-NODE-1660-length-17724-cov-7.922067_pt1 | contig 17724 bp, 9 predicted proteins | sample MGYA00510040_ERZ791741 | MGnify/ENA primary metagenome ERZ791741 (study PRJEB30046, sample SAMN00791960) | human gut metagenome | study: EMG produced TPA metagenomics assembly of the A metagenome-wide association study of gut microbiota in type 2... | reverse complement strand
CGCAGCCGTCGGAGCGGTGCTTAAGCCGTAAGGCGGGAATTGTGCGGTGTTGCCAATACTTTCTCAAGTTGCAGGCCATCTACTATTGCTTAAATCGTCAAATTATTCCCGCTTGGTTTCCAAAGAGATTCTCTGTACCGAAATACAAATTGTATTATTTAATAAGTTTAATACAAAAATAGCGTTGTATTCCCGCCATTTCACATCACGTTTCCACGTTTTTGTCTATCAAGCAGCATGCCAACCTCTGCCCTCGCTCTCTCCCTATCAACTTTCGCCTTTCTCCCTATCCCGCCAAATCCCATCGTTTGGTTGGCTGTTTTAATTCCAAATCGTATAATACGGCTTATATATGCCATTTTGTTTTAGTGTCTTCCTTCTACTCCGCCTGACAGAATAACCAATACCCTGTGTAAAATTGCAACTCTTCCCTTTCGCAGCGTACAGTGTTGCATCTTTACACAGGGTATTACTATCCCTGTCGTATTATAAAAAGGTAATTCACCCTGCAGATTGTTGCCATTTACACAGGTTTCCCCTCTTTTTTGGTTCCCCGCACCTGATTCACCCAAGATCCGCGTTATTTCGCAAACGCTGCATCGCGCTTTTCCTCATGTTTTGCTCTGTAAACCTGTGTAAAATTCCAACATATTTCTCCTTTTTTCCTATTCTCACCTTCTATCCGTTTTGTTGTAATTTCGCACAGGTTTATGTTTTGTAGTATTTTCAGGCTGCTTTGCATACAAAACGGCACCGCGTCTTTCAAAAAACGCGGTGCCGCCTTTGATTTATTCAAGATTTTGAAGTGCTTACCCTGCCGTGCTGTTCTGCTCTGTCAGACCCGTAAACACCGGGTCGTTCAGCAGCATTCCGGGAACAACATATCGGTAGGTGATTGCCTGCCTGCCGTTGATCACACGCACACTATCGTTGGCCAGTGCCAGCTCTTTCAGGGTTTGCATATCCTCATCGTTCAGATAGATGGAGATCTGCTCCAGGCCAGATGTCTGCTTATATTTTGTCCCGTTTGTAACGGGAACATAGCGGCCGCTGACGGGGTTCAACTCGTAATTCTGCACCCCGCACAGGCGCGCTTTCGCAGCCTGTTCATGGATCAGCTCCGATGTCAGGGTGCCCAGCCGCGTGCCGCGCCAGTCCGCTTCGCTTTGCAGCACTGCCCGCACAGCCAGGTGCAGCCGGATGACAATTCGCTGTTTCATATCGTGGATTCCTGTATTCCTATTTGCATGGATTTTTGTTGCTTGCTGCTTTCGTGGATCTGGATTATTTCACAGCATCAATCAGTGCTTTCAGCTCCTGCGCTGCCGCAATCAGCTCCTGCATCTGGTCCGACATTGCTTTGCGGTCCTCTGCCGTATAACTGCGGATCTTAGCTTCAATATTTTTTGCCGCTGCAATTTTACGCAGTTTGCGGGCCGTGGTAGGCAGCTTGGCCGAAATAAAGTTGTGGTCTTTATCTACTGCCGCCGCCTTGTTTTCCTGCGTCTTGGCCTGACCGATTGCATCCTGTGCATTTTGCAACGCTGCTGCGAATACGCTCTCGCGCTCCTGCATGCTGCGGCGTTCCACTGCTACATCCAACATGGCGGTGGTCAATGCGTCCTTAATGGCGCGGCGCTCATGGCTGCGTGGGTCAAGGGCTGCGATTTTCAAAAACACTGCGGCTGCACGGGCCTGTTCTTCCAGGGTCAAGCGGAGATAGGTTTCGCACTCGGCTCGGTTCAGGAATTCCTCATCCAGCAAGCGGCGCAGGTCAGGGTTGAGATCATTCTGAATCGAAAGCGCCTTATCAATCGTGCGGGAATTCAGCGGGCTGACCTCTTTCAGCGCTTTTTTCGCTTCCGCTGCGCTCAGGTTATACGGTGCTTTTTGCAGGTTTTCCACAAAACGCGCCGCCGCCTGGCGCATCACACGTTCATTGCTGATGCCGCCGCGCACTTGCAGGTTTGCGCTGTCAATATACACAACTTTTTCGTTTTCCGTCAAATTGCGCACCACTTTGCACTGCACTTTCTGCCATTCACTCATGCGGTTGGGCAGCTGCTTTTCTTCCTGCTCGCGTTTATCCTGCTCCACCAACAGGCGCAGCGCACGCAGGCGGCGCTCGCCGGAAAGCAGCACATATTTTCCGCCAACACCGGTCTTAGGGAACACAACCAGGTTGTGCAGCAGCCCCGCGCGGCGGATATCATCGGCCAGCAGCGCAATATCTTCCTCGGTATCCAGCTCACGGTAAAGGGCATTATCCGGGTTTTCTTCAATATCATTGATATTGATCTCGCTGTATTCACCGCCCGGCTCCTGGTCGCCGCGTGCGATCTTACTTAACGCTGCTTCGTTTACTTTAAAGCCTTTCTTCTGCAGTCGGTCCAGTTTGCTTGCCATCACTCTGCCTCCTGTTCAACGCGCGTTTTCAGCTCGGCATACACCTTTGCATAATCCTTTGCCGGGTTGCTGCTGCGTGCACATAGCACAACCGGCGCACCAAGGCGGGTGCTATCCTTTACAGCCTGTCCCTTACGGATTTCGGCAGCAAACAGCTTACTGCCCAGCTGGCTTTCCCGCAGTTCATTGCGGATCACTTCGGTCAGGGCAGTTTTTTCCACCATAGTCAGGATAATGCCCAAAACATCAATTTTTTCGCCCTCATCGTGCTCCAACTGCTGGCACATGGCCACAGTGCGGTACACACTGTCACGGCTGTAGTCATCGCACACGCAGGGGATCAGCACAAAGTCACTGGCCATCAGGGCGTTGGTCACCATTACATCGCGGGACGGCGGGGTATCGATCAAAATAAAGTCGTATTCGCCGGCAACCTGTGCCAGGCACATGGCCAAAAACATATTGATACTGGTGCTTTCGGACTGTTCCAGGATTTGCAGCTGCTTGGCCGCCATTGGGGTGTTGCCATTTGCCGGAATTATATCAATATTATCAAACTGCGTGCGGGAAATATAGTTCTGCGTGCCGCTGATGCCATAGGCACGGAACATATCATACACGCCAGCGCGGTCAAAAGTATTATCGGTTACACGGGCGCCCGTCAGGGTATAGGTACAGTTGCCCTGGGCATCCATATCCACAACAAGCACCCGCTTGCCGTCCTGCGCCATCAGCGCCGCCAGGTTGCAGACGGTAACGGTTTTTCCCACGCCGCCTTTTTCAATGCAGACTGAGATACAATATCCCATTGTTTTCCTCCTTGCGAGCGCCTTTGTGTAGGCATCTCTTCGTTGCTGTCGGTTAATCTTTGCCTTTTGTTCGGTTCTTTTGCGGTACCGCACGCCGGTATCTTAATCTAACTGCGGGTTGCAAAAACGGGCACCCCATGCCGTGCGGCATCTCTTCGTTGCTGTTATAGTTTCTATTATATCATATGCTTCGCGCGTGTCAACGGATATTTTGACGATTATTATGCCGTCATCTCTTCGTTGCTGTTCACGCTTTTTCTCTGCCGCTTTTCCTTCCCATCCTTCTTCACTTCATCCAGGCATTCCCGCTCACGTACCTTCATTCTCACCTATTATCCCAAGGTCTATCTGAAACTAAAAAAGCAGCGGCCAGCAATCTGCCAGCCGCTGCTTACCTTATTATAATAGCGCTCCCGGATGTTCCGCTCCGCTTCATCTCAATTACTCTTCGCTGTCATCCGGGATATCTTCCTCAAAAGCATCCATCCAGCTTTCGTTGTGCCACTTATCTTTTTCACCTTTTTCCTTGGCGGCAACCTTCTGCCGTTGTGCCTGGTCGTTCATTATGGTGCCGATCGGGTTCAGCGCGCGTTCTTCAATAATGTGGTAGAACAGCCCCATCGGGTTATTCACGTTGGGGTCCTTGGCGGCCTTTGCCCAGAACACATCAAAGTCCAGTTCATGCGCCATAGCTTCCATCAACGGGGTCAGGCTGCCATACTTTTCAATCACTTCATTCATGCAGGCCAGGTAATGCAGCCGCATTTCGTCTTTCAGCCCATTGCGTAGGCTGGAAGGCGATGGCACGCACCGCGCTGCCAGGTGGCGGTAAATTTCGTGGTAAGCGCCGCGCTGGCCGCTCGTCAACGTCTTTTCCAGGTATCCATCATCTACAAACTTTGCAAACTCTTTTCGCATATCCTGCCGTTTTACAATCGTTTCGGGAATCAGCTCTACCTTGGGCGGCTCAGGCTCCGGCATCGTTTGCTGCACCGGCTCGTCCATCACATGGTACTCCGCTTCCAACAGCTCCTCTTTGGGTTCTGCTGCCGGCTTTGCCTTGCGGAAAATATAAATGCGATAGTTATCCATATCCTCGCGCAGCACCTTGTTCAGGTACCGCGCCGGGCTGCGCATCGTCTGCGACCGGGGAATGATCTCCTGTGCATAGCGGGGTGCCACACCGGCCAGCCAACTGGTCAGCCCGCCGCAATCCAGGATGATGGCATTCATTTTTCCAAACACCGTTTTGTTGCCGCCGTCCTGCTCGCCATCGCCTGCCTGGATGGTGCAGCAGGCATCTGCCAACACATCAATGATCACTTCCACCGCGTGCAGCTCTTCGGGCGTAATCTCCGCGCGCAGCTGATCCATGCGCGCTTTCACAACAATTTCCTCCCGCAGTTCGGTGCGGTGGCGTCCAAAGGAATAGGGGATCGTCGTTTCCGGTGCCGAAACATAATCAAAGGTGATCACGCTGGGGTCATCCAGCAGCGAATCCTCAATCGCCACGGTGGGGCGGCCCTTCTTTTTGCTCTTTTTGCGCACTGTGCTGTTGATGCTGTCCAGGTTGGCCTGTGCGGCGGCATCATCCACCGGGTCAATCGTTACCACCAGCGAAAGAACCTTCTGCCCCTTTTTTTCGTACACATCGTAATTAAAAATAATATCCGTCTTTTCGTTAATTTCCGCCTTTGCCTTTTCCAGTGCCAGGCGGCGGAAATCCGACCATCGGTTGGCCGTATACGAAAGCTGTTCATACAGCATGCTCAGGTTCCATACCAGCGGTTCCCCGGCCGCTTTCTTTTTCAGGTACAGGCTCTGGTAGCTCTTGCACAGCTCGTAAATGCGGATGGAATAGGTGGACCGCATCAGCATGGTGTAGGTCACATCCATGGTGGTATACAGGGTTTTCAGCTGCACCAGGTGCGGTTTCAGCACCGGATCCAGCGTGATGGTCATGCGCGCGCGGCCCTCATCAATGCGCACTTTATCGATCCAGCGGAATGTTTCCACCGTGGAAGTTCCGTTATTCTTGATCCACTGGATGGGCGCGTTGGCCAGCTCCTCAATATTTTTGCGCACCTGCTTGTACAGCGCCCCGCTGTGCGGGTCCATGCCGGTCATCTTGATAAAATCATAAATGCTCAGCTCATAAGAGGGCAGGTCCGTATCCTCCGGCTTAATCATCGAAAAAATATGCAGCATCAGGCGCTGCTGGCTCAGCGTCAGGTTGTTGCGCGTCATCTGTACAAGGTCATTGGATTTGCGAACGATGGTCTGGTCCCCGCGTTCTTCAAACGTAACGACAAACGGATCATCTTTTTTCTGTTTACTTGCCGCCATAAGCAGGGGCCTCCTGTATCGGTTGCTGTATCCTGGGTGGTCACGCACATCATGTTAGATATTATAGCACATCCTGTTTTCCAGCGCAAGAATTGCAAATTTACACAGGGTTTCACCGCCATTACCCTGTGCAAAATGCAACACCCGCGTTGTGGTTTGCCATATATCCTGTGGTGGTTGCAGCCCGGGTGCAGGTTACACAGGATTTTATTGTGCTTTTCTGTCCTGCTGTTTCAGGGTTCTGTAACCTGATGGAATGGCAACACCAATTTTTTTCCCGTTCTCCCCCATCTCCCGGCTTACCTCTGGTTGTTATTACAGCTTAGATGTTTAGTTTTATATTAGTAATAGGTAGAGCCTGTGTAATTTAACAACGCAAACCTGTGTGTTCAACCAATTGCAGCCTGTGCATTCCACCACCACTTTCCTGTGCGGAAAGCAACCTGCGTAAAGTTGCAAATAAGCCAAAAACAACCAGACCTGTGTAAATTGCAACACGGGGAACGGGCCTATCCTGTGTGGTTTTCCAACAGGTACGCGGGTCACGGCGGGGCAGGGGAGCGGGAATACCCTGTGTAAAATTGCAACTGTTCCGGGGGTAACCTGTGCGTTTTTCCAACGGTAAGCGGTATAGGGAAACAAGGCAATCCTGTGCGTTTTTCCAACACGTTTCGGGAATGTTCGGCACAGAATGCGGGCAATACCCTGTGCAAAATTGCAACAGCTCACAGCTGCTTCAAATAGATCAGTTGCAAATTTACACAGGGCAGCACCCCCTTATTATAAGGTAAGTGCCGCACAGAATGGCGCGTGAGGGGTTGCAGTTTACACAGGATAGATTGAAAGCTGGGAGCTGGGATCTATCTGAAACGTCAAAAAGCTCGTCTGTTTCAGTAAACGCAGCCGGATTTTGTGCTTGCGAAAGATCCGCTATTTTCGTTGCTCTCAGATGCACCTCAGGAGCTGGCGCAAATAGAGATCGGCAATGGGGAACCGGGAATCAGGGGCGGGGCAGGGGGGACAAAAAAGCGAATGGCATATCTGCAGCAAACCCGCACCCCGTTGTAAAGGGAGAACGGCGTCCAGTTGGCGGGCATGCAATCCACCAAACACACACCCGCCGCCGCAAACACCGCAAACCGTTTGCAGGGGCGCGGTGTACCCATCGCGCCGCAAAAAAACGGGAACCGTGCGCCGCAAACCTGCCATCCCTCCCACAAGGCGCCCACCCAGCCGCCAGGCCCCGCCGCAAACAGGCGCATGCGAAACAAATAATTGCGCAAAAACAGGGAAACGCAACAAAAAAGGCGAATTTTGCTGCAAAGTTGCGCTCTGCGTGCGCAGAGGATCATAAAACGCGCGGTCAAAGTATATAAAATGACCGCTGCCAAAAAGAAAATTAGAAATAAATTATACAAAGGCTTTGAACATATTGTATAATCGGAGGAAAGCGCAATCAGTAAAAATGCTGAAAAACAGGAATTTGCGTGGATTGTATTGCCTTTCTGGTGTAAAGGTGCTATATTTTAACAATAAAAAGTAAATGCGCAATGAGAAAACTCGATGCGGTTTTTTTTTGAAAACAACATGGCAACGGTTGCGCAAGAAAAAGAAGCCAGCTTCTTTTACTGTTCCACAGGGATCCCCTGTGGAACAATGTGCTTCCATCAAGCCAGCGCGAAAGGCGGGTGAGCAGATTGAATAGAACAGGAAACAACACAACAGGTTGGGCGCGCCGGCTGACAGCGCTGCTTGTCACCGCTTGCCTGGTTATGGCAATGGCCCTGCCTGTATACGCCGAGGAGGATCCTCTGCCCGACGCACCTGGCGAAGTAGAGCTGCTGGAGGATGAGCAGGGAACGGCCTCCGGGGAGGATACCGTTCCGCCGGAGCAGAACGCCGCCACCCCGGTGCCGGATGCCGCCACCCCGGAACCGGAACAAAGCGCCGAGCCGGAGCAGCCCGCCCCGACCGAAACGCCGGAGCCCACGGCAGAACCCACCCCGACCCCGGAACCGGCAGCCACCGCAACGGCCACCCCTGTGCCGACCGTGACCCCCACCGCCACCCCGGAACCGACCGAACAGCCGGAGATGGACGCCGAGAAAGCGGAAGATATGGATAGGGCGCTGAAGGTTAGCACACAATCTAATCAGTTTACCGTTTACTTTGCAGTCCCGAGCAGTTGGGAAGTAACAAGAAATTCTAAAATTACCTTTAATGCACAGCGCGGAAATGGCGGCGGTGAACATGACGGAGAGATTGGCGAACAGCCAATGTCCCTTGTTCCCGACAAAATCACTTCCAAAGGCCAACGCATTTATAAAATTATTTTGACAAATGGCGACAACGCGATATGCCCCTGGGGCGGATATGTCTGGATGCAGTTTACTTTAGATGAAAACCATAAAGTAAGAGTAACAGCTCCACCTGAAGAGAACAATACGACAAATCATTTTGTAAAAGTTGACGGATTTAATGACAAATATTATGATGGCGATGCAAACAGCGAAAATGGTGATGTAGCTTGGAATGATGCCGACTGGGCAAATGCATCAGCATTACCTGACCCTGCTAGCCACACCGCTTTTGGCAGCCAGAAGATGGTCTTTGAAAACCTGAGTGATTCTGACCTGGCAAATGTAACCGCAGTATTTACGGAACAAGATTCTTCCGAAAAAACAACGGAAACTGAAACGGTAAAGATCGGTGATGTTGCCAAAGACAAAAAGCAGGGTTTTGAAATTCCTACAAGTGCCTGCTCTTCTGTTCAATTCTTTGCCGAAAATGGTAGCAAACCGTTAAGTGAGAGCTATAACTTCTACGAACAGGGAACAGACGGAAATACATTCCTTTATAACGCAAGCAAAAAATATTGCTTTACTTATAAAGTAAATAACCAATCCACTTGGGGAACCCCGCAAGGCAAGCAAGGCAAGCAAGTTATTTACTTCGATGCAACTTTCTCCGGGCTTTCTTATGAGAATGAAACAAGTGAAACACATGGCGCGATTGGATGTGGCATGCCGACGAAGGACGGTAAGCTTTGGTGCTATCTGACGGGCGATGGTAAGGATCCTATAACAAAAAAGGAGATGAATCGACTAGAGAACACCAACATCTGGTATTGCGAAGTGCCGGATGGTTATACAAAAATCCGTTTTGCTTCTTGGGCAGTTGAGAACGAAAAAGCAGCCGATAACGGTGATGGTACGGACATGATGGACATCCCAGCCGACCTTTCCGAACCGTGTTTCTTTGCGGATGCCAGCGATGATGTAATTTATAACGGTGGCAACCGCGGAGGCTACTGGGCTGAAAAAGGTACCCTGCGTGATGCCAAAGAAGGCAAGAAACTGACGGATGATGTTGTAGATATTCGTAAGGCAACATTCAAAGAAGAAGCAAATACCAAGTATGTATCCAGCACATTGTATGACTATTATACAGACTATGAACTAAATGGGAATAATAGAGATAAGTATAATAGTGAATATTATACACCGGGAAAAGGAGGCGGCTTTGCAAGTCAAAGAAGCTGGGTCGTGTTCCGCCAATTTGACAGAGCATTAAGTGATTATTACAGTAACTGCAATGCGCAATATCCGATTTATACCGGTCATTTCCAACCTACTTATTCAGACTGGGGAATTAAGTTTGAAACGATCAGCAGCGAATTGAATCTTTTTGGATTTAATTTACGAAGATTCATGGCAATCAATAACTCCACAATCAATGAAGATGGAGATGGTACACGTTATGACTATGCCTATCAGGGATTGGTTGCGAATACAACATCCACCGGTAACGCAACAGGTGAACCGCTGCTGAAGGATACAAAAGTAGCAGAACCGCACTTCGATGAAGCGTTTTTGAGCGGCACCAACAGCAAAAATGCAAAGCTTGGCGATGTGTACAATAATGTTGCGTTCCCCTTTACCAAGAAACAGATTTTTGATGAGGATACGGGCGTTGATTACTGGTACTTTGACAGCCAGGATACGACCCTGTACTTGAAGCAGGATTCCGAGACAAAGCAATATTTCCTGAAATCAAGCACAGACAACGAGCAGGAAAGGGAAAAGTCACGCAATCTTGATTCTGACTCCGCCTCAAAAACGATAACCAAAAATGGCAAGCCTGTAAGTTCCTATGGCTACTTCCCGTTCAACGAAACCGCAACTGCGGGCCGGGCTTCTACCTACAATTACGGCTTTGGCACCAAGCTGCAGATGGATTTTACCCTGACGGATGACGGCATGGTGGAAACCAAAAAAATAGGTGACGACGGGAAACCCATTTCCACCAGCATCAAGTTCTTCTTCTCCGGTGACGATGACGTTTGGGTATTCATTGATGGCCAGCTGGCGCTTGACGTTGGCGGTGCCCATGGTAAGGTTTCCGGCCTGCTGGAATTTGGCAAGAAAGAGGAAGAAGGAAAGGAAAAAAATAGTGTAACAGCCTATGTCAGTAAGGTCAAAAAAGGCGGAACGCCAGAAAGTAACCAAAATGGAAGTCCTGCCAAGACCGTAAAATATAATGGCGAGGACATCAATTTCTACGCGCAAGGCACTACTCTTACATTCGACAAAGGCCAAAAGCACACCCTTACCATGTACTATATGGAACGCGGTATGTGGGAGTCCAACATGGCGGTGGCGTTCAACTTCCCGGATAATAACGAGCTGCAGGTTCAAAAAAAGGTCGATCTGAGCAACGTTACTGATGATGAATTCAAAAAATGCTTTACAGGCCAGAAAATCTTCAACTTCACCATCCAGAACCAGGCAACCCATTATGGAACAACACTGGCCGCTAAACCGGATACAGGCGGTATTCGGTCCCAAGTGGTGGATTTGACTGAGAATGGTGGTAACACGTTTGAACCCGCAACCGAACCAACCGAATCAAACAAAGGTGACTACATTTTCGAGTTGGCTGATAACCCCAATCCAGATCCCGGGAATGAAAACGAAAAGGTCCTTCACTGGTACGCACGCTATCCGGATACGGAACCCGTCAGTTACTGGCGTAAGCAACGTTATGGCATCCTGACGCTGAATAAAACCATCGATATCGAAAAAATGCGCTTCCTTACGTTCCAGGTTTACACTGATTCAAAGGATGAGGGAGGTGACCTTTCCCTCAACAACCTGTATCTGGAACTGCTGGATGAGCAGAAAGTCCAAAAAGGCAGCCTTGGCACAACAGGCATTAACGGCGCAACGTATGGCTCGGTCGAACTGGAGACAGGCAAATGGGTCACCGTAAAGCTGGACCTGAACAAGATGAAAAAGCAGGACGGTTTTAGCAACAAGGTCCAAACCATCCGCGTGGGCGATAACTATAGCCGCCACATCTATTTCAGGAACTTTACCTTCATTCCCAAAGCGGTGCCAAGTACGATGACCGGCTTTACAACCGATCAGGAGAAAATCCCGGATTACGGCTCCGCCACAACCGGTCAGTTGAAAAACGCCGAAAACGCACAGTACACCTCCAACATGGACACAGACACTCAGTTGGTGGACGAGAACGGACGCTTTGTTCTGGAAGATGGAGAAATCGTTACCTTCAGCGACCAGTTCCGCCGCGGCAGCTACATTTCGCTCAAAGAGGATCTGAACCAAAACCTGTACGACACCAAATGGACCGTGTACGAGAACGGGCAGGCGGTTACTTCGATGAGCGGAGGTAAAAGCGTAACTCTTTCTAATCCAGCACCTTCGTTAAACGGGCGGGAGGGAAGCGGCCCCGATGATGGCCGAACGGAAGTTTATGTCGATGGAGAGGTAAGCAATACGGGCTACACGGCGAATAGCAAGAAGCCTGACAAAAACACCATCGTCTTCCGCTCCTATAATGACCCGGACGAAAAAAGCTCCACGCTGACAAAGCTAAAGGTAGAATACGTCAACACCGTCAAAACCGGCGGGCTGAAAATCCAAAAGAAGGCCGCAGCTGGTGAGGAAGATACCATTAAGGGCATCTACACTTTCAAAGTTACCTTTAATGATGTTGGTGGTGAGGGTCTGGAAGAAAAGCCCATCGAAAAAACCGTTACGATTGATATGAGCAAGGGCGAAAGCACCGGAACCATCACCGGCATCCCCGTTGGCACCCGCTATACCATCGAGGAAGTCAAAACCAGTGATGATTCCAGACTGCAAAGCGTAACTGTTCCGACTGGTTGCGATTCTGCCCATGTGATCAAAAACAACACCATGGTGGAAGGCGTGATTAAGGAGAGCAACGATCCGAAAGTTACCGCAATTTTTACCAACACCCAGCGCACACTGATCAACATTGAGTTCGATAAGCACTGGAAAGATGCAAATGGTTCGGACATTAGCACTGCGAATCAGCCGGATGAAATCCACATCCAGCTCCAGCGCCGCCTGAAAACCGGCACAGGCTATACAGACTGGGAACCGGTAAACTACCAGACCACAGGCAACTCAAACTATGTTACCATTCGCCGCGGTGATAACGGCTGGAAGTATACCTTTAGCAATCTGGATCAGTACCCGATTGGCGGCAGCGCGGGAAATAACTATATTTACCGCATTGTGGAAGGTACGGTGGACAATAAAGGCGACTTTACCTCGGCAGCGAAAGACGGAACCATTACGATTAAAGGCAATACGTATGTTGTAAAGGCTGAGGCTGAAGCAACACCAAACAGCGAAACGAACAGCGAAACGAACAGCGCGGGCAGCTCAACAGGCAATACAGCCACAGTAACCCCCGATGGAACCATCACCGGCGGCAGCGGCAAGATTGTGCTGACCAACACGCTGCAGAACCCGAAGTTTGTACTGGATATCATCAAGAAGGACGCGGAAAAAGACGAAAAGAACAATGAAGTATTCTTGAAAGATGTTGAGTTCAAGCTGGAAAAGCTGGTCGATACAACAAGCGAAGGAGAACCGCAGGTAGATCCTACCTATAAATTCGATAACACCACAAACACAGGTTCCATTACCGCCATAACGGACGAAAACGGCAAAATCACCGATGTGTTCAAAAATCTGGAACCCGGTACATACCGCCTGACGGAAACCAAGGCACATCCGGGGTACAACCTGTTGGCACAGCCAATTGTGATCAAATTTACCCAAGACGGCAAGTGTTATATTGATGATGAGGAAGTTCCGAAAAATGATGAATCGTTTAAGCCGGGCGCCAATAACACCTACACCATGACCCTTACCGTTCTGAACCGTAAAACGCCTGAGCTGCCCCACACGGGTGCAGACGCGCCAAGCCTGTGGCTGCTGATCGGCATGCCGCTGGCGGTGGCAGGGCTGTTGATATTCACATTCCGCTACAACAGGAAAGGGGGCCGGCGACATTAACCATCCCCCGGAAACCCAGCAACCCCCAGGGTACAGGGCCTGCCCGCCAGTGCGCGCCCGTTTTACGGCAGGCGCAGCCATAAGCCGGGGTGTGTAACTGAAAAGCGGAAAATATCGCCTGTTTCTATAAGCGCAGCCGGATGTTGCGTTAAGGCTTAAAAAGCCTTGGGATCCGGAAAGGATTCCGGTGGCTCTTTGCCTTACATCCTGCTTGTGGCTGCGAAATATCCGTTATTTCCTTTGTTTTCAGATGCACCTTAAGCCAAGTGGGCAAGCGGCCCGGTTTTCCCTCCCTTTTTTCTTTACGGCACAGTGCGGGCGGCGCGGCAGCGTTTCCCCGCTGCAGCGCCCCGCACTGCACGCCGTGCTGATGCAGAACCCCTAAGCCGGGCGGCTTTGCCGCCCATCCGATGATGATTTTTTTAAGAGAAGAGGTACTGAAATGAAAAAAGCAAAACGTTTTCTCACAGGCCTGTTGAGCGCCGCCCTGGCCCTCAGCCTGTGCGCCATGCCAGCAATGGCAGCGGACAACGGTGAAACACCGTCGACAACACCACCGAGTACAGCTGTATGGACGCAGAATACCGGTTCTATTACAGTTCATAAGTATGAATTGAACGATGATGCAAAGAAAAAAGAAGGCACCGGTAATGCGAGTGATGAAGTTGATTCGGAAGCAAAGAAACTGGCTGGTGCAGAGTTTACTATTTATAAGATTTGGGATGAAGAGACACTCAAAAAGTATTATGATGGCGTAACACCCGTTGATACGACTAAGGTGTTTGACGCAAACAATTACGCAACGAAAGATGAAAATACCGGTGCGTGGAAACTTGAGTTGACGAATGGCGTCACTGCAGAAAAAGTTGAGAAAGAGGGACTGGAAAATCCCCAGACAACAGATGTAGACGGCGTGGTAACTTTTAATAATTTGGACCTTGGCCTGTACTTGGTGCTTGAAACAAAACTCCCGGATTTGGTAGTAGAAGCAGCTGCACCGGCAATCATTTCTGTACCTATGCAGAAGGATTCTGACAATACAGTTGCAAAAGATCAAAAGCAGCCGGTTACGGAGTGGCTCTATGATGTTCATATCTTCCCCAAAAACTCTACCCAATATGGTGGCGTGGATCTGATTAAGAAAGGTTACACCGGAAACAATGACGATGGAGTTCTGTCCAACGTTACTTATGAGTTGTATAAGTACGAAGGTAATGATGAAAAGCCCGTTTATACAGAAGGCGCATCTGATTGGAAAAAGATTACCAATCAGACAACAACCGCTGGCGATAATACAGGCGATGCGCTGAGCTTGATCACTGACAAGGACGGCAAAATTTCTATTGAAGGCCTGACAAAAGGCACCTACTGCTTTGTAGAACAGAGTGCAAAAGTTAAGCAGGATGGTAAGGAATACGATAGTGCCTATATTGTTGACAAAGAGCCGATTTACTTCACCGTAAAAGCTGATGGCAGCTATACCTCGGCAAATAAAAGCGCTGTTGATAATGCACTGGAAGCCAAGAACCATAAGCCGGATGTTGAAAAGAAAGTCGGCATGAAGGATGCCAGTGGTAACATTAATTATGGCAAAAAGGCAGACTACAGCATTGGCGATTATGTACCGTATCAGGTAACGATTACGATTCCGCAGAACATTGAAAAGCTTGATACTTTTGTTGTGACCGATACTCCGACGAATCTTGAATTCGTGAAAGATGACAATCATCCTTTTATCGTTAAGGGCGAAGGCGCAACGGAACCGATGGTTGAAAATACCGACTATACGGTTGTTAAAAACGATACAACGAAAGGATTTACGCTTACTTTCACTAACCCGGGTGTGACGCTGAAAGGCTATGCAGGTAAAACAGTTACTGTTACTTATTACGCGGAGCTCTTGGATACCGCAGTTACCACCACTGATGGCAATCCCAATACCATCTCTTTGAAGTACAACCAGGAAATTGGTACGGATGGCAAACCGACGCCGAATAAGACCACTGAAATTAAAAATGATGCCGTTGTATACAGCTTTGGTATTCACATTAATAAGGTAAATGGTAATAACGAGCCACTGCAAAACGTTAAGTTTGACCTTTATAAAGTTGACCCGACTGGCAATATTACTGGTGACAAGATTGGTTTGGACAAAAGCATTAGGCTGACGAAGGTTGCAAGCGGCTTGACCACAGATGCCAATGGCGAAGTAGGCAAAGATGGTTTGGCAAATGGCACTTACTACCTTGTGGAAACTGAAACCCAGACAGGATATAACCTGTTGAGCGGTCCGGTTAAGGTTGAATTGAAGATTACTTATATGGCCAAATGGACGGAAAAGAACACTTATGACAATGAAGGACACCTGATTCATCATGACGTAAGTTCTTTCAAGGAAGAATTTGTTGGTGGCGATGCTAATGGCCTAGGCTACAAAACTCAGACCATCATCAACCGCAAGGGCTTCAACCTGCCCACCACCGGTGGTTTCGGCACCCTGCTGTTCAGCGGCATTGGCGTGCTGCTGGTTGTGGCCGGTGTTGGCGTGCTGCTGAGCCTGAAAAAGAAGAACCGCGCCTGATGCGCCCGCCGCAAGGCAAAACAATGTTACAATTCACCAATAGGGTATAGAGGGATAATCCATCATACACAGGGGGAGGGCCGGGTTTGGCCCTCCCCCTATGGTGGGTTATTGGGGAATAAATTTTTTTGGGTGTACATGGCCGTTGTTCGGTTGATTTTTAGGCCCTGCGTGGGGAACCACCCCACGGGCGTCAGGTTTGTGGCGGGGAACCACCCCACGGCCGTTAGGTTTGTGGCGAGGAACCACCCCTCAGTCTGCGTTGCAGACAGCTCCCCTCAAAGGGGAGCCACCGCAAACATAAGGTAAAATATTGGCTCCCCTAGAGGGGAGCTCCGGCGAAAGCCGGTGAGGGGTGGTTCCCCGTGCAGAGCCTAAAAATAAATAGGGCAAGGCCCGTCAAACGGGCCGATGGCGAGCATCGGACCCTACAAATGATTTGCAACGTTTGCGGCGCGGGGTGGATGGGCGGCAATTATTAGGCCCGTCAAACGGGGCGTCGGGGACGCCGCCCCCTACATGCAGGGCGAGGTTTATTACAATTTTGTGGTGTGCAACGCCGTAAGGCCCTACAGATTATTTTATTGTTATTCACTACCCTAAAAACCACCCCCAACCCAATATCTCCTGAGCGGCGCAATGCGCCGCGGTCCACCACAATGATTCATTATTCTTTATTATTTATTCTTTTGCCTACTTCCAATTCCTAATTTCTAATTTCTAATTGCATCAGTTCCCAACTTCAACCCTCTCACGGAAAGGTTCGCGGTGACGCTATGGATACCACAACAAAACTAAAAGTCGGCTTTGCGGCCTTGATGATCCTGTCCGGTATTGGGGTGGCATCGTACCCGGTTATCAGCAACGCGGTGGCGCAGCGCCACGCCAGCGAAGCGATCCAAAATTACGATGATACCGTAAAAAGCATGGATACCGAAAAACTGGACGCCGCCAAGGAGGCCGCCCGCCGCTATAACCAGCAGCTGGACAGCGCCGTGGAGCGCGATGCCGCAGGCGAAGCGGAGGATACCGGCACCAGCTATGTGGACCTTGTGGATGTGGGCGAAAGCCTGGGGTATATCACCATCCCGAAAATTGACGTCAACCTGCCTATTTACGAAGGCACCAGCGATGATGTGCTGCAAAAGGGCGTTGGCCATCTGGAAGGCTCCAGCTACCCACTTGGCGGCGAAAGCACCCACAGCGTGCTGACCGGCCACCGCGGCCTGCCCGAAGCCGTGCTGTTCACTGACCTGGACAAGCTGGAAGAGGGCGACTGTTTCTACCTGCATATTCTGGATGAAACGCTGGCGTACCAGGTGGATCAAATCAAAGTGGTGGAACCGGAGCACACCGAGGATCTGGACATCACCGCGGGGCAGGATTACTGCACCCTTGTTACCTGCACGCCGTATGCCATCAACACCCACCGCATGCTTGTGCGCGGCACCCGCATCCCTTATAATGGAGAGGAAGAAACCAACACCCCGCAGGCCGTGCAGTATCAGGCACTGCGCACCGGAACGGTGGTCAAGCGCGTGGTGGATGCCTGGCCGTGGATCGCGGTAACGGGCAGCATTGTGATCGGCGGCGAAGCGCTGCTGCTGCTTTTGCTGCTGCACCGCTGCAAAAAGCGCGAGGAGGATGACTAAATGGGACGGCTGATTGCTAAAATTCTGGCCTGGCTGGCCATTTTGCTGGGGCTGGCGCTGTTGATACAGCCCACCGCCGCCCAGTGGTGGACCAGCACCCGCAACGCCAAAACCGCTGCGCAGTTTGCGGCCCGCGCCGAAGCCCAGCCCACCGCCCCCGCGGCGGAGGAAACCACAGCCGAACCCCCGGAGCCGGAACGCGCCTACCCTGAACTGTACGCCGCGATGCAGGACTATAACGCGGAAATTTACGCCGGGGGCCAAAGCGGCCTGACCGACCCGTTCGCCTATGAGGAAGCCCCGCTGGACCTTGCTGCCTATGGCTATGACGATGATGTGCTGGCTGTGCTGTGGATCCCGCGCCTGAACCTGGAGCTGCCTGTTTACCTGGGCGCCAGCCGCGAAAACCTGGCCAAAGGCGCGGCGCTGCTGGGCCAGACCTCGATGCCGCTGGGCGGCGAAAACACCAACACCGTGATTGCCGCCCACCGCGGCTATTATGGCGCGGAAATGCTGCGCAACGTGCAGCAGATCCAGGTGGGGGACAAGATCCAGCTGACCACCCCGTGGGA
>ERZ791741.1647-NODE-1647-length-17810-cov-13.375331_pt1 | contig 17810 bp, 14 predicted proteins | sample MGYA00510040_ERZ791741 | MGnify/ENA primary metagenome ERZ791741 (study PRJEB30046, sample SAMN00791960) | human gut metagenome | study: EMG produced TPA metagenomics assembly of the A metagenome-wide association study of gut microbiota in type 2... | reverse complement strand
ATATGGGGACGCCAGATACATTTGAAATAATCAGTTTCATTGCTGCATCCTCCGTGTGTTTTAACTGTTATGCTGTTTTGTATAACAGTATAACACGAGAGGCGTATCTTGTCAATATTTCAAAAAGGGGGGTGGCAATAATTTCCTCTGCCTATGTTTCGGGATATGAATTATAAAGTTTAATCTTACTGCATATAGCAACATTCCATTGAGAAAATATGAAATATACAATGTAAATGGGTGGTGCTATATGGCAAATATCAAAGATTGTCCCGGCTTTGAAACTTTCGGCGCAGATGTAAAAGAGGCGCGGAAAGTCAAGCAGTTATCGCGTAAGACGCTGGCGGAACAGGTCAATATCGACTGGCGCTATCTTGCCAACATCGAAAATGACGGCACGATTCCCAGCCTGCCGGTTATCATACAGCTTATCAAAATCTGCGGGCTTCCCGTGGAACGGTATTTTAACCCGGAGATTATGCGGGAGGAAAGCGCACAGCGGCAGCGGGTCAGCCACAAGCTGAAACTCTGCCCGGAAGAATTTCTGCCGGTCATCGAGGGCGCGATTGACGGGGCCATTCAAATTCAACAGAAGAATGACGAAACGGAGGGTGCATGACAACCCTCTGTTTTGTTTTTGGGAGGACGCAAGGCTGCGCCCTCTCTTTTTTTGTGCGGTTTTCGGAAAAACCGGGATTTTGCGGGTATTTCCTTGGGGTCAGAACGCTTTTTAGGGGAAGAAGAACAAAGACAGCAAGCATAGGGAGTGTAGCCACACTCCCGGCAAACGGCTTCCCGTTTGTATCTTGGGGAAGTCCCCAAACCCCTGAATGAATGGAGGTGAGAAAGTGGCAAACCGAAAACGGAAGTTTGTGCTGCGCGTCCCGGTGACGCCGGAGGAACGGGCGCTGATCCAGCAGAAGATGGCCCAGCTTGGCACAAAGAACTTTTCTGCCTACGCCCGGAAAATGCTGATTGACGGCTATATCGTCCATATCGACACCGGCCCCGTCCGGGCGCAGACCGCAGAGCTGCAAAAGATCGGCGTCAACATCAACCAGATTGCAAGGCGTATCAACAGTACCGGGACTGTGTACGCGCAGGACTTGGAGGACATCAAGGGGGCGCTGGCACAGATATGGCAGTTACAAAGATCCATCCTATCAAGTCAACGCTGAAAAAGGCGCTGGACTACATCGAGAACCCGGACAAGACCGATGAAAAGCTGTTCGTTTCTTCCTATGGCTGTTCCTATGAAACGGCGGATATTGAATTTCAAATGCTGTTAGATCAGGCGTACCAAAAGGGCAACAATCTGGCCCACCACCTGATACAAGCCTTTGAACCGGGGGAAACCACGGCGGAGCAGGCCCACGAGATCGGGCGGCAGCTTGCCGATGAAGTGCTGCAAGGCAAATACCCCTATGTGATTACCACCCACATTGACAAGGGCCATCTGCATAACCACATCATTTTCTGTGCCGTGGATATGGCGAACCAGCGCAAGTACATTTCCAACCGCCAGAGCTATGCCTTTATCCGGCGCACCAGCGACCGGCTGTGCAAGGAACACGGCCTGTCTGTGGTAAAGCCCGGCAAGGACAAGGGCAAGACCTACGCCGAGTGGGACGCACAGAAAAAGGGCAAGAGCTGGAAAGCAAAACTGAAAATTGCTATCGACGCGGCCATCCCGCAGGCCAAAGACTTTGATAGTTTTCTGCGGCTCATGGAGGCGCAGGGCTATGAAGTCAAACAGGGCAAGTTTATTTCATTCCGCGCTCCCGGACAGGAACGCTTCACCCGCTGCAAGACCTTGGGGGAGGATTACACCGAGGAACGGATCACCCAGCGGATCAAGGGCATTGCCATTGACCGGGGGTCGCGCAGAAGAAGCGCCGGGGAAATCTCCCTGCGGATTGCCTTGGAGGACAGTATCAAGGCCCAGCAGTCGGCGGGCTATGCGCGGTGGGCGAAGCTGCACAACTTGAAGCAGGCCGCCAATTCCTTAAACTTCATCACAGAACACCAGATTGACAGCTACGAGGGCTTGGAAAGCAGGCTGGCCGAGATCAGCGCGGCAAACGACGCGGCGGCCTCCGCCCTGAAAGACGCGGAACGCCGCCTTGGGGATATGGCGCTGCTGATAAAAAACCTCTCCGCCTACAAGCAGCTCCGGCCTGTGGCGCTGGAACTGCGAAACGCCAAAGACAAGGCCGCGTTCCGGCGGCAGCATGAAAGCCAACTGATCTTGTATGAGGCGGCGGCAAAGACGCTCAAAGAGGCCGGGGTCACAAAGCTCCCCAACCTGTACGCCCTCAAAACCGAGTATAAAAAGCTGGACGCAGAACGGGAACGGCTGTCCGCACAGTACAGCGAAGCAAAACAGAAATTGAAAGAATACGGCATTGTCAAACAGAATATAGACAGCATTTTGCGGACAGCGCCGGGAAAGGAGCATACGCAGGAACGATGAACATACCGAGAATGAGTTACCCCCAATACCGCAAGGCACGCAGGCTCACCCATGAGTGCTGCAACTACTGTAACGGAAACTGCCTCCTGCTGGACGATGGGGAGGAATGTGTCTGTGTGCAGAGTATTTCCTATTCGCTGCTGTGCCGGTGGTTCAAGGTAGCCGTCCTGCCGCTGGACGCGGCCCTGTGCGCCGAGATCACCAAAGGCCGGGACGAAATCAAACGCTGCGCCGTCTGCGGGGCGGCGTTTACTCCCAACTCCAACCGGGCTAAATACTGCCCGGATTGTGCGGTGCAGGTGCGCCGGAAGAAAGAGGCGGAACGCCAGCGGAAAAGATACCTCCTGTCTACGCATTTAAGGCGGTAAAAGTCCACGGAAATCAAGGGTTTTTCCGCATGGTCGGCAGGCAGGTGGATAAAGTTATCCTGTTCCCCTCAAAACGGGGTTCTAAATGCGGAAAAATGGACAAAAAAGAAGCGCCGGACGCAGAGGCTTTGACACCTCCGCGCCCGGCGTTTTGCTTATTCGTCTGTGAAGTGGAACCGCTGCGCCGCAAAGTCGGCGTCACTCATGGTGTCCAACTTATCGGCGGTCTGGCAGGCCAGCGCTGCCATTTCCTTGTCCATGTCCGGCAAAGCTGCCCGGAGATTTGCCGCCGTCCTGCGGCGGTCGGCGTTGTGGTACAGACAGATCAGGTTTTCTTCTTCCACGGTGAAATACATTCCTCATACCTCCATTTCTTTTGATTTTTCCCGCGCCGGGGGCTTCTTTTTCTGCTCCTCCTTGGCGGCGGCAAGCTGCGCCCGGATGGACGGCTTCTTTTGTTTCTGCGTTGTCTTTTGGGTCTGCTTGGGCTTTTTGGCCTCCGCCTTGGTTGCCTCGGCCACATCCAAAAGGGAAATCTGTTCCCCGGCTTTTGCCCTTGCTTCCAGTTCCTCCATAGACGGGGCGTTGTTCATCATGCCGTCGATCATGTTGTAGTTCTGCTCGGTGGACATTTCCGCCGTCTTGATATGGCTTTCTGGCTGGGCGGGGATGGCAAAGGCTCTTGTGCCGTTTGCCATAATAAGATACCTGCCGTCCTCCGACTGGTGGTGGAATCCATACCCGGCGGCCTCCATCTGTTCCCGGCTCCTGTCGGTCAGATAGAAACGGCCTCTCGGCGTCTGGATTTGTTCGCCGGTCATGCACTCGTCCGGCGTGAGCTGCTTTTCCGGCTGGGCGAAAAACTCCGGCACCTGCCGGTAGTCGGCCCCCTCGTCCACATAGTAGGCGGTCTGTTTTCCATCCTGCCGGAACACCACAATATCCCCCATCGAGAGGGAATGTCCCTTGTAATCGGCGGGATGTTCCATGTTGAAGCGGCGGTAAATCTCGTCCAGTGTGATGTCCTTGTCCAGCGGCGCGGAGTAGATAAGCTGGTAATTCTTCCTGTCCACCGAAAGCCCATCCGCCTGCAATTCCTCATAGGAACGATAGCGGAAGTCGCGCCCCTCCGGGCCGGGCGGCACTTGGTAGATGGAAAAGTTGGGCTGCGCCGGGGCCTCATAGTCAGAGGCAACATATTCCTCCACCGTCAGCCCGGCAGCGGCGGCCTCCTGTTCCAGCTCTGCCTCGATCTGTTTTTTGTAGTCCTGCAAGCTCTGGTCGAAGTCGGCAAGCTGCGGCGGCTCCGGCAAGTGGTACTGGCCCTGATTGAGAAGCGGGCGGCACTCTTTTACATAGTCCAAAACCGCGTTGAAATAAGCGGTCTGTTCCGGCGTCAGGGTTTCCCCGGATCGCAGGGGACGCCGGGCCTCCTGCTCCATAGTGGCCAGATTGCAATGCAGCTCCATATATGGGACGAACTCATGCAGCAGCATATCCCGCTGGGCCTTGTCCGCCTCCCATGCCTCCGGCCCCTCATGGTGCAGCACATGGTTTTTCCAGCTTTCATCCTGTGCGTAGTATTCGTGATAGCCCCGGATATGCTGGATCAGGGAACCGTCCCCGTCGCCAAAGTCCTGCCGTCCCTCGTAGCTGTCCGGCTGGCCCTGCATGGTAAAATCAATGCGGAACTTGGTCTTGTCGTACCAATGGCCCGTATAGCCCGGCTGCTCCCGTTCATGGCGTCTGGCGCTGTCCAGCTCCTTAAAAACGGCCTCGGCTTCATGCAGCGGCATTTGCTGGCCGTCTTTCAGATGGGGGCTTTCACTCCAAAGGATCGTGACAACCGGCTCCGCTGCCGGATTCTGGGCGATCTGCCGCTTGGCGTTTGCAACGGCAATCTCACTTTCGATCTCGCTTTTCACAAAGGAATCCATCTGGCCCTTTTGCAGCTCATAGCCCTGTTCACACAGGCGGTTGATAAGCCCGATTACCTTGTCGTTATCGCCCACGGCCTCGGCATAGGCCACGATCAACTGCCGTTCCTCGCTGCCCAAACGCGGGGCGTTTTTCTCTGCCAGTTCAATCAGAGCGGCAGCCCGGTCAGCCGGGGACGCCTCCGGCATGAACGGCTTTCCATTCAAAAGGCCGTCGATCCCATTCCACGCCTGCGGCTGGGGAATGGCGTTGGCCTGTTCGGTTGCTTCCAGAAAATCATCCAGCCCGTCGCCGGTCAGGGGTTCTATTGTCCCAGCCGGTCGCTCATGGATGGCAAGGATTTCTTTTCCGGCTTCCGCAAGGGACAGGTCGGGATTGTCAAGCTGGCCTCCGTCCAGTTCTTTGTAGTCGGGACCGTACAGCGTGTAATCGTAGCTGGTTTCTGATGTCTGGATATACAGATATTCGCCGCTTTCCAGACGGTAGGCGGCCTCCTGCGGGGCTTTGGCCTGTTCCAGCGTTCCATCCCCGGCAATGGTAAAGCCCTGCGCCTGCGCCGCCTCCTTGGTTCCCTGCGACACTTCGCCGGTGGATTTCAAATCCGCGTCAATGAGGGTTTGCAGCATGGCTTTTACGCTGGCGGTCATTTCCTGCTGTTGCTCCGGGGGCAGCTTGGAAAATACGCTGTCCGGGTCTGGCTGCTCGGCGGCCTGTTCCAGCGGTGCGGCCTGCGGCTGCTCCTGCTGGGCCTGCCGTTCTTTCTGAAGCTGGGCAAGGTGGCCGTCAATGGTGGTAATCAGTTCATGGGCGGTGGCCCGGATGGTTTCAAGGGAGGCTTTCAGCTCTTTCAAGTCCTTGCCGGAACTCCAACCGGCCACATAGCCAAAGGAATAATCGGAGGTGTCCAGCCCGTAGTGCTGGCAGACGGCATAGGCCACGCTTTCGGCCTGCACTTCGCGGGTGCGGCTGTCGGGACGGTCGGCCTGCTCAATGGCCGGGGCTTCCGGGTCGATGGCGTGGAGCTTGGAATGGGCGATCTCGTGGATAGCCGTCTTTAGGGTCTGTAATTCGCTCATGCCCTCCTGAATGGCGATCCGCTTTTCCGTCAGGTGGTAGTAGCCGTGGGAACCGCCCGGAATGTCCTCAAAACCAATGGGAACCGGGGAGGTCTGTTCCAGCGCCTTAAAAAATTCCCCGTAGCGTTCCACGCTGCCGGTCAGTTCTTCCACGCCGATAGAGGGCAGCGGTTCTCCCTCGGTCTGGCTCACATCAAAGACGGAAACGATCTTAAAGGCCGGAACCTGTATTTCCTGTACTTCGGTAACAGGCTTTCCGTCTTTTCCCATCACCGGCCTGCCCTGTGCGTCCAGCTTTTGCACTTCCTTTTTTGCCTTGAACGGGGCCGGGGCCAGTATCTTGATGGCCTTTTCGCCTTTCTTCACATTGCGGTGAAAATCGTCCCGCCACTTGTTGTAGCCTGCCACAAGCTGTCCGCCCTGCATGGCGATCAAGAGGGTATTGTTGAAGCTGTAACTGTGGAACTTGGACATGGTGGTGAGATAGGCTTTGTAGCGTTCACTCTCGAAAAGCTCCTGTATGCCGGTTTCCAGCCGGTCGGTGATCTCTTTCATGCGCTCGGCGCTGTTCTGGCCGTTTAAGAGAATGGGGGTGACAGGCTGCGGGGCCTTTGCGGGGGTTGCCGCCTCCGGCTGCACCTTGCTTTCCTCCCGCAGAATTTCCGGCGCAGGATAGGCCATCACCCGGTATTCCTCCGGCACTGGCTGGCCCTCATGGACGCGCTGCCATTCGTCGCTGGTTCGCAGGATATAGCCGTAATCGGTAAAGGTTCCCTGTTCCTCGTTGGCGATAAAACTTCCCAGCCGGTCGGTGTCAATGGCCGGTTTCCACGGGTCGGGAACGACAAACAGCCCGGAATCATTCAGATAATATTCCCCCAGACTGCGGTTGTCCTTGGCGTTGATTAAGACAAAACAATCGGTGTTTTCAGCGTAGTCCAAAAGCTGCCCGATGGTCTGCATTTTCGCCGGGGACTGCATGACGGCGTTCAGCTCCGCAAGCTCCACGGCGTCCAGCTTTTGAAGCTGGGCAGCAAGGAAGTTCAGTTCGTCCACGCTGGCGGTCTTGATTAAGTCCTCCGGCAGTTCCAGCGGTTTTCCCTCCGGGGCGGAAAAGTCGCCAATGAACAAGTCCTGCTGGTTGTCGGCGGTGATATGGATTTCCTTTAAGGTTTCCTGTACCTGTTCGGCGGAAGTCGGCAGGGAAAGCCAGTACCCATGCGGCCCGCCGGTCTGCGCCTCGGCGCGGTTATCAAGAAAAATGGAAAATACTTCGTTCACGGGTTCCCTCCTTTCCGGGGTGGCTGTGGTCTGTTGCGGCTGTGCGGCTTCCTCCTGTGTGGGAAATGCTGCGGCTTTTGCCGGTTCCTCCCCCTCGATGGTATAGCCGGGGAGCAGGCAGCCATTGACCTTAAAACAGTCGGCGTATTCCTTGGGGATGGCCGGGGAAATTTCGGTAAAGTAATGGTCGTGGGCTTTGATCCGGCCATTCAGGTACTTGTCCAGTTCTTCCCGGCTGGAAAAGACTTTCCGTTCCTGTCCGGCGATCTTTTCCATCGGGTTTCCGTGGGGCGCGTTGGTATAAAGACCCCAGCGGAGCGTCCACGAGTAGGGGACGGATTTTTGGGCGGCGCTGTCATACCGGGTGTTCTCGGAAATGGAGTAATCCATCTGGTAAACCATGTTGCTGCGGATATGGCGGTATTCGTCCGGGGCCTCCCACTGGTTTGCGGTGTGGGTGACGGGAAGCGTCCGGGCATATTCAAGGGCTTTGTCCAGAAACAGGGTTCTTCCGGCCTGTTCCTCCCATGCGGCGGCCTGTTCTTTCAGGCGGTCAAACACTTCCTGTTCTGCGGCGGCGCTTTCCGCCCGCAGGGAAAGAAGCTCCGCAAGGGGCAGCTTTACCATTTCGGAAAGATCGGCCTTGCCGCTTTCAAAGTAAATCCGACGCTCGATCCGCATAGTGCTGGCCGGTTCTAAATCGTCGTGGTCGTAGGAGCTGTAAGACATTTTGGGTTCACATCCTTTCTATGGCGGTGATCTGATACAAGGGGTTTGGGGCTTCCCCAAAGAGAAAATCCCCGGCCCGGCAGGTGCGCCGGGTCAGGAATTTTGCCGGGAGTGTGGCTACACTCCCTATGCTTGCTGTTTTTAGTTTTTGCCCCTCTGTTCCACGCGGTAGTTCACATACTTGCCGCCGGTATCGGCCAAAAGCACCGTCCCGTCATAGGTTTTGCCGGTTTTCATGGAGCGCAGGCCCTTTACCTTTGCTTTTCCGTCTTTAAGGAGCGCGGCGGCGATCTTCGGGGTGAACGCCTTGCCTCGTTCCTCAAAAAATCGGTCATTCTTCCACATGACAAACTGGCAGCTTCGGTTTCCGCAGTAGTAGTTCTTTTTGCCCTCGTAGACGCTTTCCCCGCAGCGCGGACATTTGCCGATAACCACACGCTCGGTCTGAAACAACTTTTGCGCGTCCTCGCTGATCTGGGAGTAGCCCACGATCAGGCCCCTTGTCATTTCTGCAATGCCAGCCATGAAGCCCTCCGGGTCGGCCTGCCCCTTGGCAATGGCCGTCAGCTCCGTTTCCCACTGTGCCGTAAGCTGGGGAGAGGTCAGCACTTCCGGCAGCACACAGGCAAGGTTGTGGCCGTCCTTGGTGGGAAGTAGCTGTTTTCCCCTGCGCTCCACAAAGCCCATCTGCACCAGCTTTTCTAAGATGGAGGCGCGGGTGGCCGGGGTTCCCAATCCCTGCCGCTCGGCGTCCTCCGGCAGATCGTCCGCACCGGCGCGCTCCATAGCAGAAAGCAGGGTATCTTCCGTGTAGGATTTTGGCGGTGCGGTGAAATGCTCGGTGACGGCGGCAGTTACCTTGTCAAAGGTCTGTCCCTCGGTGATCTCCGGCAGTTCACGCGCAGGCTCCGGGGCGGTGTCGTCGGCGTCTGTTTTGAACGACGCCTTAAAGCGGCGGTCAAGCTCTTTCCAGCCGGGGATCAGGATGGTTTTTCCCTTGGCGGTAAAGGTGTTCCCGGCACAGGTGAATGTAGCGGTGACAGCTTCGTACACATGGGGCGCGGCCACGGCGCACAGCAGCTTGCAGCACACAAGGGACAACAGTTTCTTTTCCCCCTCGGCCAGCCCGTCAAAGCCTCTCTGCACAAATTCCATCGTCGGGACAATGGCGTGGTGGTCGCTCACCTTTTTGCTGTTCAGCACCCGGCCAAACTGTGGGGACAGGTCAAGCCCCGCCGCAAAGGGCAGCAACGGCCACAGGCCGGACACAAGGCTTTCCGCCGTCGGCAGCATATCGTCGGTCAAATACTGGCTGTCGGTGCGGGGATAGGTCAGCAGTTTCTTTTCGTAAAGCTGCTGGGCATAGTCAAGGGTCTGCTTGGCGGTAAATCCAAACAGGCGGTTTGCTTCCCGCTGCAAGGTGGTGAGGTCATAGAGGCGGGGCGGCTGCTCCGTCTTTTTCTCCCGTGTTACCGACACACAAACGGCCTGCGCCGTTTCACAGGCGGCTTTCAGGGCCTTGGCGTCGTCTGCGTTTCTCATGCGTTCACTGGCCGCCTCCATGCCGCCCGCTGCAATCTGGACGATGTGGTATTTCTCTTTCTGAAAGCTGCTGATCTTGGCCTCCCGGTCAACCAGCATTTTCAGGGTCGGCGTCTGGACACGGCCCACGGTCAGGGTCTTGTGGTAGAGGATGGAGAAAAGTCTTGTCGCGTTGATCCCCACCAGCCAATCCGCCTGCGCCCGGCAAAGGGCCGACTGATACAAGTTGTCATAGTCAGTTCCCGGTTTCAGATGGGCAAAGCCGTCCTTGATGGCCGCGTCCTCCATGCTGGAAATCCAAAGGCGCTGAAACGGTTTCTTGCAGCCCGCCATCTGGTAGACGAAACGGAAAATCAATTCCCCCTCGCGCCCGGCGTCAGTGGCGCACACAAGGCCGGTAACATCGGGGCGCTCCATCAAAGAACGCAGGGTGTCAAACTGCTTTTTCTTATCATCGGGAATGATGTACTGCCATTCCTGCGGCAGAATCGGCAGGTCGTCATAGCGCCATTTTTTGAAACGCTCGTCATAAGTCCCGGCGTCGGCAAGGGAAACAAGGTGGCCGATACACCAGCTCACCAGATAGCCGTTTCCCTCCATGTAACCGTCCTGTTTCTTGTCCGCGCCGATCACGCCCGCAATGCTGCGGGCGACGCTTGGTTTCTCTGCAATTACTAACTGATAGCTCATACTTCGTCCTCCTTATTTCCATCTTCACTTGTCATATCCTCGTCCGGCTCCGGGGCTTCGTCCTCGTCGTCCTCGTCCTCGTCCTCTCCAAAGTCATACTCGGCCAGATCGTCATTGCCTGTGGTGTCGGCTTTTTCCTTTTTGAATTTCAGGAAGTAGAGGGCTGCGCCGCCGCCCAGCAGCACCACCACAAAGAACACCACAAGGCCGCCCATGCCGCTTGGCTTTTCCTCCTGCGGCTTTTCTTCCTCCGGCTGGGGCTTCGGCTCCGGCCCGTTGCAGGCGGTCAGGTTGTTTTTACAGACCGGGCAAGCCGTATTGACGGCCCCGGCTTGACACTTGGCCGTACAGGTGCAGACCTCCGGCTCTTTTTTCCCGTCCTCCAACAAGGCTTGCAGGTCGGCGTCGTCCACTTGGTTGAGGAAATGCACCGCCGTTTCCTTGTCCTCGTTGGCCCGGTCGATCAGGATGTAAAAATAATTCCCGGCCTTGGTGGTAACGGTGATAAGCTGCTTATCCCCGAAAAAATCATCCACCAGCGTAGCGTTGCCCTGCGGGGTGACAGGTACGCCCTCCGGCTCCATGCCGCCGGTGGTGGGTTCTTCGGTTTCCTCCGGCACTTCTGCGGGGGCCTCGGTGGTTTCCGGCAGCGGCACCGGGTCAGGGTCAGCGCCCCCGGCGTAGGCGGTAACGGTCGTGGTCGCCATGCAGAGCGCAGCGGCCACAGCCAGCGTCAAGGTGCGGAACAGTTTAGATTTCTTCATGGGCGCTGTCCTCCTGTTCAAAGTCCGGGATCGGGGCCGGGGCCGCCTGCAACGCGCCGCCGCGCACAAAGGCGGCGAACTCCTGCGGGGTCATGTTGAGGCCGCGCACAAGCTGGACGATCTGCAAGTTTTCCTGTTCGGTCTTGGCTGCTTCCAGCTCCCGAAGCTGCTTTTGCAGCTCCGCGATCTTGCCCTTGGTTTTCTCAATATCCTTTTCAATGCGTTCCAATTTGTTCATTGCCATAGTGATTTACTCCTTTCTGGCGTTTAAGGCAAACGCCCGTAACAATAAAAATGCTGCTGCCAGTAGCTTGAATTGAGGTTCGTGTAGGAAATGGGGTCGCCGCAGTGCAGCATGACCGAATTTCCCACATACAGCCCCACATGGGACATCCCGGCAGTGTCATAAGTGCCGACGAAAAATACAAGGTCGCCGGGCTTGGCCTGCTCCGGGGAAACGGGAGTGCAGATGTTGTAAAGCCCCTGCGCCGTCTGGCGTCCCACATTCCAGCCGGAATGATTGATAACCCAGCTGATGAAGCCGGAACAATCAAAGCTGGTGCTTGGGGAGCTGCCGCCCCACACATAGGGATAGCCCACATACTTTTCCGCCTCCGCGATCATGGCGGCAAAGGCTTCGTCCTTTAGCGCCTCCGGGGGGATTTCATAGTAGGTCGGCTCTTTCGGGGTGGAGGCGTGGGGATAGCTGCCGTTGGGAAACAGGTCTGGCCGGTTGCCCAAAGTCTGCATATAGGCAGCATAAAAGCCCATCTGTTCCTCGGTGAGAATGTAGATGGGCAGGTGGGACAGGTCAAAGTTTTCCAGCTTCACATTGCAGATGTAATAGGTGTAGGGAACTTCCACGGTATAGGTGTTTCCCTCGCTGTCCGTCCTCGTTTCGGTGCGGTAGCGGGTTTCCGTTTCGATGGTCTGGGTCAGGATGTACTGCTTTTCAAAGAGCATGGCAAGGTCGCCCTGTACCTCCCCCAAAGTGAACACGCCGTTATGCAGCGCGGAGAGGATGGAGGTCAGCACATAGGGGTCATGTTTGATCTCGTCCAGATCGAAACGGTATTCGTCATAGCCAGGGTGCAGGCTTTCGTAGTTGTCAAGTTCGTGCTGCAAGTCTGCTTCCAGCGCGGCATAGGCGGCTTCGGCTCCCAGCATATCGCTGTCCTCGGAGAGATAGGAGGTGGCGGCAAGGCCCGTCCCGGTGCTGCCAAACATGGCGGTGCAGGATTGCAGGCCGCCCATCACCAGCAGGAGCATGAGGCCCACGCCGCCGACGATCAGCGCCCCTTTCCAGTGCCGGGCGGCAAAGGACGCGGCCTGTCTGCTTTTTTCTGCGGCTTTCTTGGCTGCGGCACCCGTGGTCTTGGCGGTGCCTGCGGCCCCCTGTGCGGTCTGACCCGCCGCCCTTGCTACCTTGGCATATTCCCGCTTGATGTGCTGTTTCTGCCAGAAGCGGGAAACGGGGTTCTTGACCGCCTGCGCCAGCTCCGGGTTGTCCCGCAGGGATTTTTGATACGCAAACTCGGCGTTGGCAGCGATGGACTTTCGCTCGGCCTTGGCTGCGGCCCGGTAGGGTTTGAGCTTGTGGCGGTGGACGCCGCTGCGGATCATGCGGCCCACCTGCCGTTCCGCCAGTTCCTCCCCCTTGTGGCCGCCCTCCACGCCCACATTTTCGTGTTCTACCTCATGGATTTTTCCGTGGAGGTAAAGCCCGGCTTCCTGTATGGGACGGCTGGCCGGGTTTGGTTTGAGCTGGGGAGGGGCTTTCTCCACCTTGTCAAAATACAGCCTGCTTTTGGCCTTGCCCTTGGCCTCGTCATAAACGGTTTCCTTGGTGACGACGCGCTTTTTCGGCAGGGCTTCTTTGGCCGCTTCCAGCTTATCCGCCCGCTTTTCTGCCTTTTTGATATACGGGGCCAGCTCTGGGGAGGCCCGTTCCTCGGCGGTAAACTGCAACCGGGAAACGGGGCCGGTGGTCTGCGCCACGGTTTCCCCGGCGTCCTTGGCCGCTTTCTTTGCCTTGTGGCGGTCGTGCAGTTCGTCCGCCCGTTCCAGTATTTTTTCCGCCGCGCCCTCCGGCTGGGCGGTGTATTCCTGCTCGGCCTCCCGGCTGGACACATTGACGCTTTCGCCGGTGGTCTGGTTATCCAGCGTCAGGCCGTCGCGGGTCATGTGCTGCGTTACCTTGTCGCGGGGTTTCAATGGGTTCATGTAACATCACCTCCTTGCGGTCTGTTCCGGCAGCGCCCGGTTTCGATCTCTGCAATATAGCGCAGGATGGGGTACACCTGCGGGGGAACAACTGCGTTTCCCAAAGTCTTTAACCGCTTTGCCACATTCGCCGGCGGGTCGCTGATTAAGTACGGGATTTGCGCCGATTCTTTGGCCCACATGGAATGTCCGTCCATCTCCGGGGGAATCCCATCAGCCATTCCACCCAGTCGGGATTCAGTTTCACATCCCCCGGCGGGCTGCCCAGCAGTTTGTAAACCGCCCATGACAGCCGCGCCGTCCATACGGTTCCGCTGGGATTGTATTTTCGGAAGCTCCCGGTTGGGGTCATCCGCACATCGACAGTTTTCCCCACATCCCCCGTGTCGCTGGCAAGGGGCGTGGGAAGCAGCATGGCCGATGATGAAAGTTCTTTTGCGCTCATGCCATGCGCCGACGGCGACAGCAGGAAGTACGAAAACCCTAACGGCGTAGCCTGCCTGCTCCAAGTCAAAAACCGTCTTGTCGAGCCCCAGATGGATGAAGCCAGCAACATTTTCTCCAAGCACCCAAGAGGGGTGCAGTTCCCGGATAACGCGGAGCATTTCGGGCCATAAATACCGTTCGTCCTCAAATCCCCGTTGTTTCCCGGCGCTGGAAAAGGGCTGGCAGGGGAATCCCCCGGAAATAAGTGTGGTGGTTTCTTGTCCTGTTTTTTCAAAAAATGCCTCCTTTGTCACTGTGGTAATGTCCCGGAATTTTGGTACCTGCGGCCAGTGCTTTTTCAAAACTTCCATCGGGAAATCCGCCCATTCGCACTGGCATACGGTGGTAAACCCTGCGGCTTCTGCCGCAAGGTCGATCCCGCCGATCCCGGAAAACAGGCTGAAATGTGTTAAGGCGCTCATACCGTCGCCCCCTCGCCTAACCGGGTCGTCATGATCTGGTAGAGCTGGGTGTTTTTCGGGATGGGGTTCTTAAAGGGCAGGATCACATTTTCGTAAATGAGAAGCCCCTCGCCGGGTTCGGAATTGTCCACATACCGTAATTGCTGGGGCGAAATGTTCAGCCGTTCCGCAAGGATTTTGCGGTCGCCACTGGCCTGATTAAGCAGGCAGATAAAGTCGCTGTTTTCCAAAATGTTCTCAATTTCCGGGGAGGAAAGCAGGTCTTTTACATTCTGCGTCGCACCTGTGGGAATCCCGCCCCACTTACGAAAACGCTTCCAAATCTCGCAGGAAAAGGCCGCCGTCTGTTCCTCACGCAAAAGCAGGTGGAACTCATCACAGAAATACCATGTCGCCTTGCCCTTGCTGCGGTTTTGGGTGACGCGCCCCCAAATCTGGTCTTGGACAATGAGCATACCGATTTTCTTTAGCTGCTTGCCCAGCTCCTTGATGTCAAAGGCCACAATGCGGTTTTGAATGTCGATGTTGGTTCTGTGGTTGAACACATTTAGGCTGCCGGACACATACAGGTCAAGGGCCTGCGCCACCCGGTCGGCCTCCGGGATATGCTGGTCTAACAGGGCTTTGTGCAGGTCTGCAAGGATGGGCATATTTTCCGGCTTGGGGTCTGCCAGATAAGGCCGGTAGATCACCTGTACCGCCCGGTCGATCACCGTCTTTTCAATGGCTTCCAGCCCGTTCTTGCCGCCCATGACGAGCTCACAGAACGACAGCACAAAGTCGGATTTCAAGGCCAGCGGGTTTTCATCCTCGGAGTAGTTCAGGTTGATGTCCAGCGGGTTCACATAGTTTTTGCTGGTAGGCGACAGCTTCACCACCTGCCCATGCAGACGCTTCACAAGGGGGTAATACTCGGCCTCTGGATCACAGATATACACATCGTCCGGGGTGCAGAGGAACACGCTCAAAATTTCTGATTTACAGCTCATACTTTTGCCGCTTCCCGGTGTCCCCAGCTTTAGCCCGTTGGGACACCTCGCCCGTTTGCGGTCGAGCATAATCATGTTGCCGGTCTTGGCGTTGATCCCGTAATACATGGCGTCGCCGCCCTGAAAAAGCTCCTGCGTCACAAAGGGGACGAACACGGCCACGCTGGAAGTCGTCAGGGAGCGTTCAATCTGGATGTGGCTGGCCCCCAGCGGCAGGCTGCTCATAAGCCCCTGTTCCTGCTGGTAGTCCAGCCGCACAAGGGAACAGTTGTACTTCTGTGCGATCCCAGCAGCCCAGAACACATCGTTTTCCAGCTTTTGCCGGGTGTCTGCGGTGTTCAGCACCAAAAAGGTAAGCTGGAACATCCGTTCATTCCGGCTCTGCAAGGTCTTTAACAGCTCCTTGGCGTCCTGCCCGTAGGTGGCAAGGTCGCTGGGAAGTATATCCATGTCGTAACCGCTGCGGACAGCCCGTTTCTGTTCCTGAATCTTCATGGCGTCAAGGTCGGTGATCTTGCGCTTGACCGTTTTAATGGCGTCGCTCTGGTCGATGGCCTGCACATGGAGGTTCACCACAATGCCGTTTTCCGTGTTGAGAAAGTCGGCCAGCATTTCATCCGACAGCTCCGGGGAGAGGATTTGCAGGAAGCTCACCGCCCCGTATTTGCCGCCCAGCCCGAACATCCGGGCATTGCCGAAGCGGAACGAGGACGGGGCGATAAAGTCCTTGGTAGAAAACCCCGACGGGGCAAGCCACTTCCAGTCAAAGGAGAACGGTTCCCCGTCCGGGTGGAAAATGCTGTGCATGACTTCCAGCCGTTCCTTGGCGTCCAGTCCCCACGCGGAGGCCCCCATGCTCTTGAAATAGCCCAAAAGGTCGGTTTCGATCCGGCGCAGTCTGGCGCGGGCCATTTTCAGGCTGTCCGCCTCAATGGTGTAGGTCATAAATTTCCGCTTCATCAGGCCGTTGTTCCCGTTCACAAGCTGGTCTTGCAAAATGTCGGAATACTCGCTGCGGATGTCGTCGAAGTCGTCCCCTTGCGCCCGGATTTCAAAGCTCTTGGCATACTGCTTGGGGTCGATCTTGCGGTTGATAAAGGAAAACTGCACATGAATGGAGGCGTCCAGATAGTTGTAGAGGTCGCACAGGTTTTCAAAGATGGCGGTCTTGGTGTCCGCCTGCGCCAGTTGGTAGCTGATGTCCGTAAACTCAATGCACTTGGAAAAGGTGCGGGGCGTCACCCGGCATACGCCGTCCTGATACATGGCCTCATAGGGAATACTGGCCTGTGCCGAATGGGGCTTGCCGTCGCCCTTATACTTTCGGATGACGGCCTGAATCTCTTTCTTTTCGGCGCGGGTGAGCTTGACCGGCGCTTTTGCGCTCGTTTCGTTCTTTTGCTTTTTGGACAATGGCGTTGACCTCCTTTTCCATTTGGGATTGCCGCACAAGGGCGGTATAAGCGTTGTTGGTCTGGTAGGGGCGTTCCTTGGGCTGGATGAAGCAGCACTCGACGATCTGGCGCGCCACCACTTCAAGGGGCTGGCCGTGTTTTTCGTAAAGCGCCAGCAGAAAGCCCGGCAGCATAGCGAACACCATAATGAGCGCCGCCGCGCTGGTCGGGACGCGGCCCCGGATCAAAAAGAAAAGCGGGACGCCTACAAGCAGCGCACCGCCAAAACAAATGAGCTGGCGTTTCGTCAGCCCGAATACTACCTTGGATTTGACCTTGGTTAAATCCTTGGGGACAGTTACATAAGCCATAAAAAGTCACCTCGTTTCTGGTACGGACAGGGAAAAATCGCTGTCCACTTCGTTGCCCCACGCATCCCAGCCGGGGATTTTCTGTCTGGCAAACAGTTCTGCGCGGGGCAGGTCGCCCGCAAGCTCTATGATTTTCTCGCGGGTAATGTCTGGTTTCTTGCTGTGTTCCTCCACCGGGGAAATGATAAACTGATGGACGCTTTTGGAGTAACGCTTGGGATGGCCCCGCTTGGCAAGCAGGCAGATTTCCGCGTTTCCTCTCGTCCAGTAGCCCAGCCCGTAAAACCATGTGGGGCTTTTGCGGTTCAATTTCAGCCAGATAAAGGCCACGGTCTTAAAGGTGAAGCCCCACGCCTTAATCAGACGCAGCGCCTCCGGGAGCTGGGGGAAAGTTGCCCACAAAAATAAGAGGCAGTCTTTTTCCGCCAGCGTTTCCACCGGCAGGGCGCACAGCTCGTCAATGCTCATGGTGGGATAGTGATGTTCCGCCGCCCCTGTCCGCTTGCACTCATATCGCCACGGCGGGTCGGCGTAAAGGATGTTGTAGGTTTTCTTTTGTGTTTCCTCGATAGCTGGTATTCCTCCTGTCTGTTAATGTGCGGTAAATACGGCTTTCGATATGCTGCCGGTCTTGAACAGACAGAAGCAAAGCAAAACGGTATAGCCCATACAGCCCCAGATCGCGCCGGATATGTCGTCGGCGGTTCCGATCTGCTGGATCAGCACCGCATAAATCCCGACAACCACCATGATTAAAAAGGCTTGGAAGCCCAGCGCAAGCAGGGATTTCAAGTAGTTCTGGCCCATGCCGCGCCACTCTGCATTGCCCAGCGTGGCAAGGGGGATCGGCCCCAATGCGGTCACGGCGTAAATTTCAATCATTCTTCCATAGGTCACAAGGAAAATGCAGATGGAAAGAATGTTCATCGTCAGCCCCACAACAAGGGTCTGGAACCACAGGCCCAGCAGCGGCCCGATGTCCATTGCTTCAAGGCGGCTTTCCAGATCAGGGAGCAGCGTGTCAAAATCAATGCTGGTATCTCCGATAATCACCCCGGCGCTCT
>ERZ791741.1624-NODE-1624-length-17965-cov-8.897878_pt1 | contig 17965 bp, 16 predicted proteins | sample MGYA00510040_ERZ791741 | MGnify/ENA primary metagenome ERZ791741 (study PRJEB30046, sample SAMN00791960) | human gut metagenome | study: EMG produced TPA metagenomics assembly of the A metagenome-wide association study of gut microbiota in type 2... | reverse complement strand
TGTCAAATCAGCCAAGCCAGGTTTATAAAAGGCGTAGAATCAATGCTTTTTAGTCAATGGGCTTCATCGTGGGGATTCTGATCCTATGTGCCCTACAAGGCTTCGTGATGCTTTGACATCACTTGCTTGCTAATCAGACATCCCTCAAACTACGCTTTTATTTTCCTTCGTTTGTTGTCAATTTGCTGTCATTCAATGATTTTGCTGTCATTTTGAGCGCCCCATCAGAGCGCTCCTTCAACGATTAAAAAATGTCCAGTTTTGCAGCCAGTCTTTCAAACGATTCCTGCTTTTTCTGCTCAGTCGCTTCAGCGTAGACATCCATAGTCGTTTGGATGTCCTTGTGCCCCATGACCGATTGGATGACTTTCAGGTTTGTTTCGTTTTCGCAAAGCCTTGTGCAAAAAGTGTGCCGCAAGTGATGCGCCGAGAAATCAGGTAGCAAAACAGCTTCATGGTGTTGCTTCTTTGCAGCGACTTCCTCAGTTGCATTATAATCTGCAATGATCCTTTTGATGGCGCGATTGACAGATTGCGGATTCGGAACATTACCAAAGCGGTTGCAGAAGATGAAGCCTGTCATACCGTCGATTTCAACATCACACTGACCGGATTCTTCCTGTTCTTCTTTCAGCATCTCGAAAGCATCTTTCACCGTATCAAGCATTGGAATCGTCCGAATACCTGCATTAGTCTTAGGCTTTGAAATATGCAGAATAGAAGTGCGATCTTCTCCAACAGGGTAATAGACCAGACTATAATTGATGCTTATTGTGCGTTTGTCATAGTCCAAGTCGTCCCAGCGCAGTCCAAGCGCTTCACCAATACGGCAACCTGTACCCAACAGTATCGTGAACATCGGCCACCAGTGATAGTAAATTGGATGGTTGGCAATGTGCTCCATAAACGCCCGCTGCTGGGGAATCGTCAATGCGTGGCGAGTTCCAGTAGTTTGCCCAAAGGTTTTCTTTACCTCTGCCAGTACGCCATCGGTTGGATTTTTGCGGATGATGTCATCACGAAATGCCAGCTGAAATGTTGGATGCAACAAGCAATGGATGTCTCCAGATACCTTTCAAAAATCTCACAGTTTACTAAAGTCACCTTGTCGATTTTGTATACAGCCTTAGCCTCTTTAGCGAGTTCTGTGAATTTTGTCAGACCCATGCTGTACTTTTCGGCACCTTCTTGGTAGCGGACAAATTTCTTGGCGTTCATTTTTGTTTTCTCAACATCCTTACGCGAGTAAGCCATTTCTTAGTACCTCCGTTCATTTTGTGTAGGGAAAAATATGAAAAACTTGTATCTATAACGATACAAAAATACCGTGGAAAGAAAAGCAATCTTTCCACGGCACGATCTGTCGTTATAGCTGTGCGTTTTTCTCCCTCTGCAATTCCAGACAGGCAACCTTTCCCGGCGCTGTGCCCTACAATGGCCTTATGGCCAGTGCAGTATGTTTTCTCGAACCTTGGCACGCTCGCAAATTTCCGGTCGTGGCGCTACTTCCCCAATGCGGTACAAACAGAGGACGCTATTCTCTTTTTCGGAGGCTTTTAACCCTCCTATAGTATAAGAGAACACGTTCCCGGAATTTTTCGCAGATTTTTTCAAATTTCTTCTAAAAAAGTTAAAAGTATTCGAAGCTGCGCCTCTTTGTGATTGAAAGATGTCTTGATATTTTTGAAAATCACGAGTATAATAATAACAGAATAGAAAGCTAAAAACACGAAACTGTGAATGGAGGGCAGTATGGAAACATTATACGAGTATCTTTTAGAAAACTACAAACCGAATGAGCCGATTTTCCTTGCTGAGCTTCAAATCGAGGGCATGAGCCGTGCAAATCTTCGCCAACAGATAAAAAAACTCACTGATGCTGGAAAGGTAAAGCGGTTTGATAATGGAGTTTATTTCTTGCCGAAAAAAACGATTTTCAAATCAGGGTCGCAGCTTCCCCCAGAAAAAGTGTTGGAATGTAAATATCTGAGAGATAAGGATACGCGATGCGGCTATGTGAGTGGTTTGATGTTCTTTAACCAAATGGGGCTAACGACACAAGTTCCGATGCTGTATGAAGTTGTATCGAATAAGGCAACGAATGAATACAGGGAAACATCTCTGGCAAAGTCGCGGGTAATTGTTCGTAAGCCAAAAGTGCCAGTGACGGAATCCAATTATAAGGTGCTGCAATTTCTTGATTTGCTGAAAGATGTAGATGTGTATTCCGAAGTTACGGGAAAGCCTTTGCAGGAACGGTTGTACCAATATATGAGCGATGCAGGTTTGAGCCTTTCGGAAATGGAACCATATTTTTCTTATTACCCGGATAAGCTGTACAAAAATCTGGTAGAAACGAGGGTGATTTATAATGGCATACTTGCACAGTGATAGAGAACAATTCCGGGATGCGATTGACTTGGCATATGAACAGACTGGTGTTATGGTACAGGCAATCGAAAAAGACTATTATGTTACGATGTTACTGCGGCTTTTAGCGCAGAAGATGCCGTATATCGTTTTTAAGGGTGGCACATCACTGAGCAAGTGCCATAAAGTGATTCGCCGCTTTTCTGAAGATATTGATATTACGATTGATACGATGCTGTCACAAGGGCAAAAGAAAAAGATAAAGCAGGCAATCGTGGAGTCGGCAGAAGAACTTGGAATGACGATTGAGAATCTGGACGAAACCAGAAGTCGCCGTGACTATAATCGCTATGTGATCGCATACGATTCAGTCATTCCGATGGCAAGCGATGCGCTGAAAGCGGCGGTTTTGTTGGAAACGTCTTATACGGCAGTATCCTTTCCGACTGTTTTACTGCCTGTCCATAGCTACATTGGCGACATGATGGAGCAGGAAGCCCCAGATGTGATTGAAGAATATAATCTAAATCCGTTTGAAATGAAAGTGCAGGGAATTGACCGAACACTGGCGGACAAGGTTTTTGCAGTTTGCGATTATTACTTGCAGGGAAAAGTTGCGAAACATTCTCGCCACCTCTATGATATTTATAAGTTGCTGCCGCTTGTTTCACAGGATGAGAATTTTAGAGAATTGGTAAAAGAGGTACGAGCAGTTCGCGCACAATCGGTCATTTGCCCCTCTGCATTGCCGGAAGCCAATGTTCCAGAATTACTTGAAAAAATCATAAAGGAAAAAGCATATAAGCAGGACTATGATAGCCTGACAACGCAGCTATTGGAAGAAAACGTACCATATGATACAGTGATAGCCGCATTGAAGCGAATTGCAGATAGCAGCCTGTTTGAGAATAACTGAAAATTAAGAAGCTAGCCACAGGACTCCCCCATGAAGCCCTGTGGCTGGCTTCTTATTTGTGCCGCAGATACGCTATTACCCCAAAAATAATAAAATTTGATTTTGGGTAATAGAATTTTTCTACCGTATACCCAATGCGAGTATTTTCAGCTGCACCCCGCAGCAAAGAATGAAAGTGTGTTCAACTAAGATTTTGCACACGTGTGTGCAAAAATTCTGTATCCGGGAACAACATTTCCCCTAAGGCCTCTACGCGCAGCGTAAAAGCAATCTGCAATGATTACGTTGGAGAGGACAACAGCTTCATAACCAGTCCACGCATCGTTTCCTCTTCCGATATGGTGGTGTCCCTTCTCGCCCGTCTCATTGAAATGTTGCTAGATTTATTCAAAAAGTCATAAAGTCGGGATACCTTAATTTATTTTTACCTGTCTTGTCCCTTCGGAACGAACCAACAAGAATTTCTTGTGAGTCGCCTCATAGTCCAGCTCACCGTTTTTGTATATTCCATCGATACGCGAAATAATTTTAGCTATTATGATAAAAGCGAACCTGTTTGCGTTGTAAGCAGGTTCGCTTTTTCAAATAACTATTTCGAAAAATCAGCCGGGCTATCAAACTGGAATTTGTCAGCCTAATTGCTTCTTGATTTCAGCTTTCACTTTATCCAAATCGCTGCAAGTCAAGATTGGAATTAGCCGGTTGATTTCATCAACGCTCCTATCCCACCACTTGAATTTAAGCAGCAATTCAATCAGTTCATCATCAAAGCGCTTTTGAATCGCTCTTGCGGGGTTTCCAACGACCTTTGTATATGGTGCAACATCACTGCCCACTACGCTGTTTGCACCAATGATCGCTCCGTTTCCAATGTAAACGCCGGGGAGAATCACCGCATTTTGCCCAATCCAAACATCATTTTCGATAACAGTATCTCCTTTTAATGGCATATCCGCCTTTGCAGGCGGTAACATTTCCCACCCCTCCAAGGTATAGAACGGAAATGTAGAGACAGCGTTCATCTGATGGTTTGCGCCGTTCATCACAAACTCAACCCCGGCGGCGATTTGACAGAACTTCCTAATGATGAGTTTATCGTCATTCCACTCGTACAAATGTGAAACATGACTTTCAAAATCCGAATCGGCAATATATGTAAAGTCTCCAACAATAATGTTCGGATTTGTAATTGTCGGCTTCACATATATTTCTTTGTCATACCCTGCAATTGGATGGATCGTATTGGGGTTTGGATGTTTTCCGTCTTTCATCTTAATTCCCTCCTCAAGTTCCGATTTGCAAAACCGGGAGCCATCTTAATCAAACAGTGCTCTCAGTCACGCCCAAAGCCTCAAAATGATAACGCGGTTTCCCCACGCTTCTTTTGCCATACTCGATAGCTTCTTTCGGGCAATAGCAAATACAGGCCATGCAATGCGTACAATTTGCCCCCCAGACAGGTTTATCCTTATCCAGACGGATGTTATTCAATGGGCACAGCTGCACGCATTTTCTGCAGCCGATACAGGCATCACTTACCGTAAAAGCATCTGCCTTGACGATTTTCTTGTAGAAAATGGGATTTACCGCACCACTCATAAAGCGGTCATACAAATTATTTCGCGGTGCGGGAAATTCCATCCCATTGCGGATACAGTCAATGATGCTTCGGATAGTGGGCTTTGCGTTCTCGACAATCGCTTTTGCTTCCTGCTTGTCCGGTGCCGGGAACAAAGCAATATAATTCTCCGGCATAACGATTTGGGCCGTGCCCATGTAGGTAAGGGCTTTCCGTGCGGCAAGTTCCTGGTTGTACTTTGCTGCATTGCCGATCTCGCTGCCGCAATCCATCACGAACCAGATGCGCTTCGCGCCAACCAATTCCGCTTTTCCAAGCCAGCCGGAAACAATATGCGGAATACGCCAAGCATAGGTGGGCGTGACCAATATTACATTTTCCTCTGTCTGAACAGACGAGGTGTCTCCAGTTTTGATGCGCTCATTAAGATTGAGGCAATCTTTTTCGAGCGCAGATGCGATACATTTTGCAATATATTTGCTGTTGCCGGTGCCGGAATAGTACAGAACCATGTTCAATCTGCCTCCATATCTCCACACAAACGGTCCGTTACAAGGGCCTTGCAGCGCTCCCGGTGGGCAATATGCAGCGGATGATTTTGGAATGCTTGTAAGGCATCTGCATCCCGCAGCTCGGAATAGAACACGAGATCGTACTCCCCGCCGGCAGTGTTTGTATTGATTTCTGCGCAGCGGAGGCCTTCAATATGACCGACCATTGTCGCAACGGATTTTTGCAGGAACGCCAGTGCTTCCGCTTCTTTGTGTTCCGCTTTAACCGTGTCAGTGTATTTCCAGAATAAAATGTGACGGATCATAGCAATTTCACTCCACAAATTTAGCTATGTACTTCAGATTTCGAACAAAATGTTCCTTGTTCTTTGGAAAACAATCACGAATATCCGTGGTTGGGCTGTCTGCAAACTTGTCTCCTCTACCAGCACTTTCCTAAATCTGACGCAATGTAAGAGTCCACATACGCACCATCTTTCAAAGAAACCATATACAAATTTCCATGAATTCCAATGATCGTTCCCTCTTGACCACGATACCGAACCCGGACGTGATCGCCGACGCTAAATTGCAAGCCCGACATTTTACCAGAATTTTTATCCGTAAGCGCACCGAAGAATAACGCACTTAAAAGACCGGGGCGCCTATGTTTGCGTTGTGGTGTAATTTCCTCTGATTCATCATCACACACACTCTGCAAACGAATCCCCTGATTTCGAGCAATTTCAAGTATCTTTCGGCGAACATTGTCATTACCGGTTTCAAAGTAAAGATCATCCAGCTGCGTTTGCGAAAAAGTACACGAAGAAGTTTCCAGAATCATATACAACCCTTCATCAGCTTCGCATTGGGAAAGTTCCAGAATTTGCTCAGCAGTGAATTGGATACCGGCACTGGCAGCGCGTTTCATTAAGCGCCCGGCTGCTTTTTCATCCAAAATATCCCGCGCAACATCTACAATTTCTGCCGGGTTCACATCCGCATTCAGCATTGCATAGGGCAGCCTTTTGATTTGGGTAAAAGTAGCCCAGCCATAAAATTTACTGTAATATTCTTCCCATGTTATAATCTGCCTGCTTTCTGCGCTTATTCAACCCCCAGCGCCTTAAACACTGCGTCCTCAGCATTCTGGTATGGAATCAGCTGGAAGGCCGTCATCAGGTCTGCCGGCACCGTGGCGAAGTCCACCATAGACACAGCCGGCAGCAGCACTTTCTTCGCACCGCAGTCTGCACAGGCCTGCAAGGTGTTGGCCAGTTCATCTACTTTAATCAGCGTACCTCCGATGGAAATATCGCCCAGCACAGCAAGACCGCTCAGCGTCGGGCGTCCGATGGCAATGGAGCACAGTGCGATCACGGTGGGCAATGCCAACTTTTCCGTCATGCCGATACCCTGCAGATCCTGATAGTTGACGATGTAATCCTTTGCCGTGGTGCTGATGTTGCCGCTGATATGCCGTGCATTGGCTTTCAGGAAGTTGAAGGCTGTGTTGGCGGCTTCCTTCGCCTTGCCATCACTGCCAAGGCCGGTCTTATCAAACTTGCCGCTGCCGGGCAGCATCTGACTTTCCAGACGGAACGCGCCGATCATGCCGGACTTGCCGCGAGAAATCGTGTATACCTGGCCCGGCGCACCCATGCCTTCAGGAATCAGCGTATCGCCGCCCTGCTCCGGCACAGAAACATACTTTTCCTCAAAGGTTTCGTTATCAATGTAGGAGAAGTTCACATCATAGAACTCCATGCCGCCCAGCTTCTTCAACTGCTCCTTGACACGACGGCGCATCTCCAGCGAGAGACGCAGCACTTCTTCCAACTCGTCTTTGCTGAACTCGCCGTTGGGGTACATCAGCTTTAAGTAGCCATCTACCATGCGGCGCACGGCAATCGTATCACGCTGGTTCAGGTTCTTGCCCAGCTTGAAATACTTATCCAGCGCATCGCCATATTGCACCTTGCGCAGCTCGCGGATGAATTCCGCCATGTAGTCACTGATAAAGCCGTAGCTGTTGGTGAAATGCTCCGGGCGGAATTTCGGGATTTCCCAACCGGGTAGGTAGCAGTGAATACGGTCAAGGAATGCCGTGTCGGTACCCATCTCCGGCGGGAACGGCTCAAACAGCGTGGAGGTTTTCAACACAACGTCCACGCTCTGGTTGATATTGCCCACAAATACCATGGAGGCTGAGGCCGCCTTCTCCTCCTTGCCGCGCGCAAAGGAGCCGGACGCCATGTAGTCCTTCATAATCTGCACGCCGTCTTTGTCCTTGAACTTAATGCCGGCAACCTCGTCAAAGGCAACGCAGTCCCACAAGCCGACCAAACCCACGGTCTTGCGCCCCATGTTATAGAACAGGTTGGCCACGGTGGTCTGACCGCCGGAAACCAAGATACTGTTGGGCGAAATTTCCTTATAGATATGGGATTTACCGGTGCTGCGAGGGCCAAGCTCACACAGGTTGAAGTTATTTTCTACCAACGGAATCATACGGGTCAGCAGCAGCCACTGTTCACGATAGGTAAGCGATTCAGGCTCATAACCGGCAGAACGCAGCATCAGGCCCAGCCATTCTTCCTTGCTGAATGCCTTGCGTCCTTGCCTGATCTCATCCAGATCGACATGGGGCATCTGGATAGGTGTCACGCGGTTGATGCGGATCGGCGCAGACTTTTTATCTTCCTCGATAAATTCATAGCTCAGCTGCACAATGCACCAGATGCCGCCGCAGAGCAGGCGGTCATACTTCTGCGGGTATTCGTCCTCAATAGGAATATCCTTCACACCCAAGTTCGAGAACTCGGCCAGATACACATCCTTGCGCATATCCAGATGCACCGTAACCATATCAATAATGGTATGGCTGCCGTTCATCTTCAGCAAGGAAAGAATCTTCTGTGCTTCATCCGGGCGTACAAAGTTGTCAGAAAGAATCTTCTTTACCGTTTCAACGCCGGTTTCAATAATAGCCGGGTCATCACTGCTGCAATACTGCCCCAGCAGGAATTCCAGCACATAGACGGGCACATTTGCGCCCTCTTTGATTTTCTTTGTTAAATCCTTGCGGACGATGCGGCCTTGGAACACCGATTTCAGCCGTTGCTCATAACTCAGCCCCGCCATGCTGTCGCCGCCAAGATCATACATCGCACGTTGCACTTCATCGAACAGGATTTCATAGGCATGCTGAATTTTTTTGAACTTCTCGTCTGCATCCGCATCACTGCTTACATCAGGGTGGTACTCCTTTGCCAGGCGGCGGTAAGCGGACTTGATCTCATCCGTCGAGGCCGTTTTTCTGACGCACAGCACCGCATACAGATCCGCATTGTCGCTGAAATCCGGCTGCGGTTCCTTTTCTGCACCGGCAGCATTATCCTGTGTAGGTTCGTCGTTGCCAATCTCGCGGCTGAATTCACTGTATTTATCATCCAAATCAGGCATTGTACTATCCTCCGTCAATTTTTCGGTGCTTCAGCAGGCATCAGGGTCTTTAAGTAGGGCAGCAGCCTTTCGCGGTCATAGCCGCCGTTCGGATATTTTTTCATGATCTCCGAAACAAAGCAATAGGCAAAACTCATAAACTCCTGAATCAAATTATCAAACTCGTCTTTGCAGTTTCCCTTGATGGACATAATCTGCGCAATCTGCCAGAACATCGGCGGCTGGTCCCCCTGTGGCGTCATCATCTGGCTGACCAGCTTCCATGCTTCACCATGGTTTGCCATATCCAGCACAAATTCTTTAGCGGTTGTTCCAAGCTCCAGGCGGTTTTCGGCAAAGACCATTTCAACTTCCAACAACTTATCTTTTGCAGGAATGTTCCCGTACATGATAATATCCGTAATCGTTTTCCCTATCAGCATAGATAATAACAGCTGCGGGTCATCAATTTCCCGCCCGCCATCGCTGCTGTTCAAAAGGTGATCCCAGATCACCTTCATTTTCTGGATGTGTTCCATAGAGCTTCCGCTGCCCCAAACATCCACCTTGGGCGGTGGGGCATGCATTGCGCGCTCAACCCCATCTGATGCCCGGCTCAAAAATCGCGTGCCGATGGTTTCTACACTGGATTGCAGCGGCCCGCAGAATGCAAAAGCCGCAATAAATCTTTGCAAGGGCGTGGTCAATTCATCGTATTTGCTTTGCGGAGTCCGGCATTTTTTCAGGCAGCGGCCCAGGCAAGTCCAGAATTCACCACACTCATCAACATCAACCCACCCCAGCGGGATCAGCTTCCTTACGTCTGCATCGGCACCGGTGGCCGCTTTAAAATCAGAAAACCACACACCGTCCGTGCCGCTGTTGATGATGTAATCCACCAAAATTTTCCGGTGGTCGTTCCAGGTATGGTCATTGCGGTAGATCTCCGCACAAACAGCCAACAACACCTGGGTTGCACCGTAATAAAGTTCTTTGGGGTAATGCACCCCATACGAACTTTCAGCAAATTTGCGCACACTCTTAATCCATTGTTCTGCGGCCTTTTGTGCTGCTTTATAGTTCTTTACCTCAAAATTTTGGATTTCCGTTTTTTTCTTTTTCTTTGCCTTAAAGCAATCGTGAACCAGGTGGTAGGTCATATAGTTCCACATGTTAAATCCACGGCTCATAATCGTTCCTTCCTTGCATCAGAAGCCAAATCCGAAGTCGTCCGCCATCGCAATGTCCATGACGACCTGACGGCGCAGCACCTCAACCGAATTTTTATCATCGTAGGCTACCAGATAATACGGCTTTTTGTTGTCGTATTTCTGGTTCTTGAAGCTAAATCGCAGGCGGAACATCCGCTCCGCCGCCATCTCGCCGCGCTTGTCAGCCACCACGATATTCTCATTGGAGATGCGCTCGTTATCTTCTCCCACAAAGTACACGCGGAAGGTCGTCTCGCGCACGGTGTCGCTGATCGGTTCATTCTGCATAAAGTCCAGCGCGGTGATCAGGTTCGTGATCTTCTTCAAAATGCTCACCAGCGTCAGCTGCACAGTAGTGGTCTCCATGCGGCCTTTCTCCATCCGCACGTCCAGCACAGGCACGATCATCTCCTGCGGGCTGGAGCCGCCGTGGACGTAGTTCTCGCCGCCGCCCGCCACCTTGAACACATTGGCCGCTGTCGGGTAGGACACCGTCAGCGTGTTCGTCTTGGTGTTCAGCACCGTGGCCATCGGCAGGCTGGCGACACCGGGCTGCGCAATGGGGTCAGCGTCCACAATAAAGCGGCGGTTCACAAACGCCGTTTTCGGGGCGGTGTTGGGGATCTTATCGCTCTCCGCCAGCGTGTGGCGCTTGTACAGGAAACCGTGATCCGCCGTGACGATAAAGTGCAGCGTGTTCGCGCTGCCCGCAATGCGGCGGATCATGGCAGCGATCTCCTCCACAGCCTCGCGGCAGGCAGCAAAGACTTCGTCCTCGGTGTTGGGCTTGTCGCCACGCGCGTCAATTTGGTTATGGTAAATGTACACGACTTGCTTGCCGGTAAAAACCGCCCGCAGGTCGTCTTTTTTCATGGATTTCAGGTCGTCAAACTGGATGCACCCGCTCTGCGGCACGCGCTTTTGCAGCACAGCCTGCCGCTGCGCCAGGTTCTCGCAGGGCATATCGTCGATCAGCACCTGATACTCCGGCGTCATCTCCATCCGCGTATGGGGCAGCAACGCCGCCATGCCCAACCGCGTGTAGGACGGCAGCACGCCCAGCCGGGGTGTCAGCTGCACAGTAGACTTCGGGTCTTCGGCCAGCAGGGCGGCAAGCTCCGCGCCCACTTCATAGCGCATGGCGTCGGAAATAATCACCACTGTGCGCTCCTTGTTGCCGGCCACACACTCCGAGAAAAAGTTCCGCTGCAGCGCCATTCTGCCCATGCCGGGCTCCTGCGGGAAATCCGTATTCCACGCAGGGATGATTTTTGCCAGATATTCCGTGTTGTAGATATTTTCTACCAGCCCCTGCAATTTGTCGTAGGCGGCAGGCTCGTCCAGCTTGTCGTAGGCCGTGTAAAACGCACGGTACTGCGCGTCTATTTTGTAATCCTCGCGGTAATACTGCGCCCAGACGTGCTCATAATCTGCCGGGGCGTGGTAGTGGGCAGCGCTGACGATATGCCACGCGCTTTCCAGCATGGCATACTGCACCGCCAGCTTGCGGCCAAAGTGGGTCTTGGCGCGGCGCTGGCACAGCTCCGGGATGTTCTCGCCGTTCAGCGCGGCGGTCACGTCCTCGGCTTGCAGGCGCTCGGTCATCCACCCGGTCAGCAGGTCATCCACGCAGGGCAGGCACTCGCAGTCGGTCAGCAGGTCATGGGGCAGCTTGGCCAGCGCAGCCTTGGCGTGCAGCGTCTCCTGCACGGCAGCAGCCATTGCGTCAAAGGCTTCGCCGTAGTTGACGTTGTTCATCATGCCGTCCATAAAAGCCAGCACACTGCCGGGCTTGGCGGCGGCAAACGGCTGCCATGCGTCCGGGATGACCTTCACGCTGTGGGCAAGGCTTGTCACAAACAGGCTGATTTTCAGCTTGTCCACATTCGGCGCGGGCACGGCAAAGCCCAGCTCTGTCTCACAGTGCTTCCAAAACGCCTCATCCAGCTTGTACTTTGCCAGCTCGTCCAGCTTTGGGTTGGCATCCGGGGTGTCGGCCAGCAGGATTTCCCGCAGCACGTCCTCAAACTGCGCGGTGCGGCACTTGCAGACGGTGCAGAGCAGCGCTGTCTCGACGGCATCCGCCGTGTACGCTGCCAGCTTGTAATCACAGAACCGCTGCTTGCGGGTCTGCTCGCCGACGACCTTGGCGTATTTCTGCAAGACGGCCTTGCCCTCGGCCCCAATGCCCAGATCGGAGCACAGCAGCGAGATCGGATCGGCGTGGAACTGCTTGGAGTACAAAATCGTATCCTCCAAGTGGTTCTGCTCCACGGGGGGCTTGGGGAACGGCGCGTAAATCAGGTAATTGCTCTGCGGATCCTCGCGTTCCAGCAAAATCTTGGTTCTGAACTGGTTGGTAGGCGTCAGATGCCAGATTTTTGCATTTTGCAGCGGCATAGCATCCACATCCTCGGCAAAATAGCCGTTGTCATCGTACCAGAACACCAGCCTGCGCCCCTCGGACGCAAACTCGGTGTTCAGCTTATCCACGATTTGGTTGTATTTCAGTTCAGACATAGATTTTTCCTCTTGCTGTGTGTATTTTCAGGCGCAGATTTGCCCTTCCTTGTAGCACTCGTAAATATACTCCCGTGACTGGTAGTAAAAGTCCGTGTTGTAGTTGCAAAGCACGTCATCGATCCACGAAGTATAAACTTCCATAAGGTGGTCAACCACATGGTCACTGTCCTCGCCGCAGACATCCTCAATCAGGCGCTCGTACACTTCGCCCATCGTCCAGTAGTCGGGCACGGTGTAACGGCAGGCGGACACGTTGTCATAGTTCCCGGTGGGAATATGGCAATCTTCAATAAATTCATCTGCCGTCTTTGCAATCGGCTCGCAGTGGAACACATCCGCGTAATCATAGATACGGGCAATGGTCTTTTTGCCCAGCAGCTTCACCACTTCTGAGCGTTTCAGCTTCCGCTCCCGCCCGATATACTCGATCAGGCTGCAAGTGTAAAACAGGTTATTATTGTTTTTCATCGTGTACCTCCACAGCCTTTACGAAAGTCAGCGTTGTCAAGGCGCGGGCTGTGTGGAAGCTGATCTGGTGGGTCGGCTTTTTGAATTTTGCCAGCGCCCAGAACGCCTCTCGGCTGATTTTGCCGTCCATAAAGTTCTGCACATAGTTAAAAATTGTGTCGTCTGCCATCGGGCCTTCCACAATGTCATACTCGTGGGGCTTACCCGAACGGCAGGCCGCGATAAAGTCCAGCCATTCCTCGGTCATTTCCGGGAACTGCTTGACTTTCAGTGCGCTATTTGGTGTGTACTCATACTCGTTCAAGTAGCCTGTACCGTGCCGAGTTGCCCAGCGGATTGCCTGCTCTTTGTATAGTGTGCAGTAAAACCCGAAGTAAAAATCCTTATTGTACTTTTGAATACGGATTTCGGGTGATTCTACAATCACGTTACTGCCGTGGTATAAAATCATAGTATACCTCTCTCAAATCTTCGCCAGAATTGCCAGCTTTTTGCCGTCGGCGCCGGTTTGGACTTTGTCGTAGTTGACCTTTACGCCGTCGTCGAGGTCGATGGGGATGCGGGCGAGGGCGATATGACCAAGGCGGTCGTCGTAGTCTTTGCACTCTTTTAACTGCTTGACGAGCTTTTCTTTGCGCTTGGTGGCTTGGGCGACCTCGCGGCTGGCGCCGTGGGCGATGGCATCGTCCATGCGGGCAATCTCGCTTTCGTAGACCTGCTCCATCTTGTAGAGATAGTCGGCACGGACAAGGCCGGAGGTGTCGGCGTTGTAGCGGTGCATATAGATCAGCGCCTTGAAGCCGTTCTGCTTGCCGCTGTCGTACAGCCAGTAGATGGGGCGTTTCTGGTAGATTTTTACATGGTCGGCGTAGAAGCCGTTTAAGAAATAATTGCGGATGACGGCGCGGGGGCTGGTGCCCTTAACGCCAAGTGCCTTGGCGATGAAAGCAAGGTTATCTTCCAGGGTATCGGTACCGTACACGACTTTTACAAACTCCACAAAGCGGCCAACAATATCATCGGTGAAGTATTCTTCGTCGGTGATGGGCAACACGTTGTCTGCGTCCGGGATAAAGGTTGTATATTTGCTGTCATCCCACTTACCGCCAGCATAGGCAAGGCCGTCCACATCCAGAGAGTAGCGGCCAAACATACAGCCAACCGCGTAAGAAAGCAGGCTTTTGATTTCCCGTGTCAGGTCAGCACGGCGCACGGTAACGTCCTTATCCTCCACTTCGGGGGTCAGTTCATCCTGCAAGCCGTAAATATCAATAAAGATGCGGTTTAGCTCTTCCTCATTGGCTTTAAGCTGGTTAAATCGCTGGTCGCACTCTGCTTCCCAGGCGGCGAATTTATCAGAAATCAGGGTTCCCATAATTTATTTCAGCTCTTTTCTTCATTGTTATTGTCGGTTCTATATCATAAAAATCGATATGCCTTCTATATTTGCTATTTGACTCATAATCTGATAGATATAGTTCTATTTCATGTTTCGAATTTTCATCCATGTTGCTTCCAAAATAAACAGCGCAAATACATCCTTCTACGCTTTTACGGATTGCTTCGCTACGATTAAACGGTTTCGTTTTAATAAACCTCCACTCATGTTCATTCTTCCATTTCACGTCTTTTCTTGTAAAAAGATATGGCGTTAATTGAGCGAGTTTATTATCGGCGCACTGAAATCCTACAGAAGAATACTGAACTGGATATAGCTCTTTAAGCAGATCTTCCGAAGCATGACTGAAATCATATGCGACACACATTCCTGCAAAATTTTCTGCGTAATTTACCCACATGTATTCACTATTTCCATCCTCAGAAAAACTTTTTAGATATGCATCTTTTTGCATCATCTTTTTATAATCATTATTTTCCTCTTTATCAAAACATGAATGCCAAACTTTACCTTCATTCGCATCATTCATTCGTCCTGCGGATACAAGATATATATTGCCTTCTCTAAGCGCTGAAAGATTATACTCATCTGCTGGTGAATAACGATATAAAATCGGAAGCTCTTTTCGATGGTCACAAACATAGTTTTGAATATTCACAATATCAGACTCCTTACATCCGATATTTGGAAGTTCTGACATTTCTGGAGGTATGATTTTATCTAATTCTTCATGAAAAATTTTACTGTCTCTTTTTATCCTATTATTTTCCATTGCATCTTTTTCCTCTTAAACTAACGGGTGGCGCTTAAAGTCCCATGAGGTCTCGAAAGAGTCCCAATCGGACTTCGAATTTTCTACTGAGTTTTCAGCCAGTTTTTCTATTTTTTCGCGTGGTTTGAATATAACCGGCATTTTTGCTGCATCACCTGCTAAAAAATGAAATGTCTGATTCATTGCTTTAAATACACTTGTAGCAGGTTTTGAGTTTAACAATCCCAAAAAATAGTTGGAATTTTTGCTTGAAAACATCGCTGGGGATTCGACGTTAAAAATCATTCCTGTTCCGATTTTTCTCACTGCGAATTGTTTTTTAGAAGTTGTATGTGACCATGTAATGTACGGCTTGAAGTACATATCAACACTTTTTATAATCCTTGTAGGGCTTCCATATAAATTTGAAGCAAATTCATACAGTTCTTTTCCATCATTTTTCCAGTTTACTACATATTCAAGATTTCCATACCATTTACGGTATTCTCCCCCCTTGGTGTGAGGATACCACTTTTCTTTGCATGTTTTTGACTCTTGATGGTTTCTACATTTAAACGTAATGTTGGGATATTCTACTTCAAACCATAGTCTTAAAAAACGTTTGTTATCACTTGTTTGTAACCCACTTCGTACGGGAGCAAACTCACCTAATGGAATACCTTTAGTAAATACATCATACATACTATCGCTAAGCCAGAATGAAATTGGTTGGCCTTTAATTTTAAAATAGTTATCTGCATTCTGTTCAAAATAATATCCACAATTATGATTACTCTTTGCTACTAATGTTTTTTCTCGCTGTACTTCCATTCCACCGACAAAGTCTGTCAATTTGATGTATATGCCTTTTTTTGAAACATGTTTATTAGAGAATGTAAATGTACATACAGGAACCGTTGCTTCCTCAAAAGCAGAGTACTCAAATTGAAGCAATGTTTCTATTGTTGTTTGCTTGCAGAGATATTCACGCAGTTTTTCGTAACTCTGAATGAACATCCAGACATAAGGCGTGAAATAGCCGCAGTAGCCCTCCGGCTTTGTCATCTCGGAACCACGCACAATAAACGCCGAGAAGAAATCACTCTTGTAATCGGGGTAACGATTCTTGATAAAATCATTCAAGCGCGGATTCATATTGCTTGCGCCCATATACGGCGGGTTCGTCACAACCACATCGTATTTTTGCACCAGCATCCGGGCTTGGTCAATCAGCGGGTACATCACATCCAAAAGCTGATAGGTCAGCCCCTGCACGCCAAGACTGCCGTACCCGGCCATGCTGTCAGCCTCCTGCAAGCGGGCTTCCAGTTTGTCCAGCTCTTCCAGCGTGACTTTCGGCTGCAAAATGCTGCCGTACTCCTTGGCGTTCCGGAAGGTATCCCACAGCGTCCGGGCCGTGGGTTCCTCCGGGCCGCAGTAGCCAAATGCCGTCTGGGGCAGTTCTCCGCTTTCCTGTATCGCATACACATGCGGGTTCAGATGCCGCCGCAAAAAGCGGCTGTCGTAGTGGCAGCCCTTCATCATCACGACAAAATAGGCCATCTGCGCGGCGCGGTCGTCAATGTCCAGACCGTAGAGGTTATGCTCCACAATGCTGGCGGCGGCGTCACGGTCGCCATAGCCCGCGCTGCGGTAAATCTGCATCAGCACATCAAACAGATACGCCAAAATATGCCCGCTGCCCATGCAGGGGTCGATGCACTTTATATCCTCCGGCGTCAGGGCGGCGTAGCCCTTGCGCAGCTCGGCCAGCTGCTGCGCCACCTGCGGCTCCTGCGGGGCTTCGTCCAGATAATACTTCCAATCGGATTTGTCAAACTCCGGGTGACCCTCGCTCCACAAGCGACCAAGGCTGTTTTCGACCATATACCGCACAATCCAGTCCGGCGTAAACAGCTGGGTGGCGGCGGGGATGTTCTCGGCGCTAATCTTGATGTTCTTTTTCAGGTTGGCGAACACCTGCTCTTTCGGCTCGGTATTGTAATACTGGTACAGCCAGCCCACGATCTGCACAGCGTCCTGCCAGTCGGATTCCGGGATGTCGTTTACCAGATGGCAGACCACGCCGTCCTTATCCGTGAAGGAGAGCGCCAGCAGCAGCGGCATATAGTCGTCCACCTGCTCAAACAGGCGGGGCAGGCAGTCGCCCAGCGCGGCGCACTGCTTTAAGAACAGCAGCCGGAACACCTCGTCCAGCTTGTTATCGTTTTTGAGGGTCACGATCTGCTGCTGTTCTGCCGGGGTGTAGTCCAGCACCGCGTCAAACGGGCTGGTGACGATCTGCGGCTCGGCGCGTCCGTCCGTGCTGGACAAAACCCGCGTGCGGCTGGGCAGCAGGTCGTTGACCTCCATATACCGCACCGCAATCAGCCGGTTGAACCATGTGTAGGCGACCTTATCCACCACAGTCTGGTACGCCGCCGTGTAGCTGCCCTGTTTGGCGGTCTCCTTATTCAGCTCCGCAACAAAGCGCTGCCGCTGGGTGACGGCGTCACCCTCGATGCGGTAGGGCTGCGGCAGGCCAACGTCAAAGAACTGCACGGTTTCATTGGACTGTGGCAGCGGCTCGGCAACAGCGGTTTCCGTCACGCCAACCAGCCCGGCGCGGTATTTGGTATCGGCAATCAGCTTCTTGCGCGCCCATACAGCAAACTTTTTGATTGCGGGTTTGTCCATGGTTATCTCTCCTCGTCCTTATCTATGCACTGCTTCAAAGCACTGCTTGTATATACGTCATATTTAGGGCAACACCGCACAATTCCCGCCTTGCGGCTTAAGCACCGCTCCGGCAG
>ERZ791741.1599-NODE-1599-length-18172-cov-10.108793_pt1 | contig 18172 bp, 17 predicted proteins | sample MGYA00510040_ERZ791741 | MGnify/ENA primary metagenome ERZ791741 (study PRJEB30046, sample SAMN00791960) | human gut metagenome | study: EMG produced TPA metagenomics assembly of the A metagenome-wide association study of gut microbiota in type 2... | reverse complement strand
TCATGGACGTCCTCGCCGACCATCTGGGAGACATCGGCATGGAGGACGGGTGGGATGATCCACACGTCGCGGCCGACGGGTCCATTCAATGCGGATGTCTGCTTGAATTCGACGGCATCACCGCATGGCGCGCGCATCTCGCCCAAGCCATCCTCGAAGCCCTCTCCCGTATTTCCTCTTGACCAATCCCGCTGGCCCGGAAGCAGAATATCAACTGAACCAAAATGGTTCAGTTGATATTTCCCTGTTCGTTTGCATAATTCGGAACAATCAGTGGAGGCTCAGAATATCAACTGGAACATAATGTTCCAGTTGATATTTCCCGTCGTGAGCTTTCCACTCCGGCCGGCGCACAATACCTACGCAGATCGGGAGATGGTTCTCTCAACGTCCGGACGAATCACCGTGAACGCTTCCACACCAAGACTGGACCCGTCGAACACCCACCGGCATTCCCTCGGCCGGTCATCGGCGCAGACCGGCAACGGTGGCACCCCAAGCGGCGACCTGTCGGCCGGATTGGAGAACACGCCTCCCCTGTTCCGATAGTTCCTGTATATGAAATTGTCCTCTTGGACGCCGCCGCATTTCGGACAGGCCAAGGCCGGATACGTGCGGCCCATCGTCTTGGAATACGTGGGACGCACACGCCGGTCCATGCCGAACGTCCGCAGGAACGGCCGCGAGAGCGGTCCCGCCCCGTCCACGTCGCTCCGGGACACGACACGGCAATCGCAGCCGTCACGTCCTTCTGGTTCTAGGAAGATTGCCTGGCCGCCGACTCGGAAGCAGAATATCAACCCGTGCATGATGCACGGGTTGATATTCCCAGTCGTGAGCTTTCCGCTCCGGCCGGTGCGTGTCATCCGCCGACCCTTCCCCGTGTTTCCCTGTCCGATTGCCGACTGCCGATTATCGGCGTTCGCCCGGCGGCCGGCCGTGTGGAATGTATTGCATCCTACGTGGCGTGGACGGGAGGGCGTTTTATGGCGGATGGGAAAAGCGGGAACGGTCTGGTGAAGGGCGTCACGGTGTGCGGTGTCGTGATTCCCATGATCCTGATCGCACCCATCGTCCTGCTCATGAGCTTCAGCACCATCCTCGTGGCCATGGTCCAGGCCCAGTACGGCACGACGTGCGGCAGTACGACGTCCTCATCCAATACGACGACCTCATGGGTCGAATGGGCGAAGAACATCGCCGCGGACGACTCGCATGGCTACAGTCAGCCACGGCGTAACGGCAATCCGGACTACGATTGCTCGTCCCTGGTCTACTACGCGTTGAAACAGGCCGGCCTCGATGTCGGCTCTTCCGCGTTCAGCACGGCCAACGAGGGCACGGTCCTGGAGAAAGCCGGTTTCGAACGGCATGACTGGACCAAGGTCTCGGACCTGCAGTCCGGCGACATCGTGTGGAGGTCGAGCCATACGGAGATCTACGTGGGCGACGGCAAGTTCGTGGGCGCGCATCACGACGAGAACGGTGGCATCGCCGGTCCGAAGGCCGGCGACCAGACCGGCGACGAGATCAGCGTCGACTCGTACGCGGTGGGCTACACGGCCTACTACCGGTACAAGGGCGCGATGAACGTCGAGACCGCCGGCGGGAAGGTCACGTCCGCGCAGGCCGTGTCCGGCAAAACGAAGGACGACGGTTGGGACGGCATGAGCTCGACCGCCGCGAAAACGAAATGGTTTAACGGTCTCGCCGGCCCCGGCGACGCGTGCGCCACGTATCCCGAAGGCCAATGCACGTGGGGCGCGTGCGTCCGCGCCTACCATCTGGGTTGGAAGCATGTGGGCAAGTATTGGGGCAATGGCCAGAATTGGGCCGCTTCCGCCAGAAGCGAAGGCTACGGGACCACGACCGACGCGCCCGTTCCGGGAGCGATCGTGAGTTTCCCGGCCGGCATCGAGGGCGCCGACGCCACTTACGGGCATGTCGCGGTCGTGGAGACCGTGGACACGGCCAAGGGAACCATCCTCATCAGCGAGATGAACGTGAAGGGGCCCGTATACTCGTCCCGCACCCTGCCCATCAAGGGCGGCGCGGTCTACATCCTTCCCAAGGATTCCATCAGCGGGGCCGGTGGCGGCAGCGTCGGCACGGACCAGTGCGTCACGGGAGACGATTCCACTTCGGACGTGTCCGGAGACAAGGCGTCCGTGGAAGCGGCGAAGAAGATCGCGAAACGCAGGCTCAAGGATTACGGATGGGAGGACGGCCAGTTCGACTGTCTCGACAAACTGTGGACGCGTGAATCCGGATGGCGGTGGGACGCGGAGAACCCGTCGTCCGGCGCGTACGGCATCCCGCAATCGTTGCCGGGCGGCAAGATGGCGTCCGCGGGCCAGGATTGGAAGACGAACGCGGCCACGCAGATCAAATGGGGATTGGGGTACATCCAGCAACGCTACCAGTCGCCGTGCGGCGCGTGGGCCCATTCAGAAACGACCGGCTGGTACTGACCGGTCCAAACAGGGAAAAACGGAGGAACACATGGACATGATTCTCGCGGACAGCGCGTTGAAGGGATTGAGGCCCGACCCGGCATGGGACGTCGCGGGCGTGCGTGACATGGTCGGCGGCGTCATCGCCGTCGCCCTCGTATTGTGCGTCGGCGTGATCATCCTGGGTTGCGTCAGTCTCATTCCGGGCCTGATATCCAACAATCAGATGGAACGCGCGTTCAGTTGGAAGCGATTGCTCGCCGCGATGCTCGTCCCGTTCGTGATCGGCGCGGCCGTGAGCGGTTGGAGTTGGAGTTGCAACCTGTTCGGCTCCAACGGCTTGCAGTCGAACAGGTCGTACACGCAGGCGTCCGGCAGCGGCAAAACCGATCTGAAGGACAAGAGGGGCAAGGGCGACGACGGTCTGACCGGCCTGGTCAAACAGTTGGGCGACGATATCGTCTCCGGTATCGGCGACAGCGTGAAAAGCGCCGTGAGAACCGGAGTGCGCGACGCGTTGAAGGGATTGGACTTCGTTACCGGCAAGGACGGCAAGGGCAACATATTCCAGAAGGCCGGCAACGGCATCAAGGACGGTGCGGCCAGCCTGTGGAAGTGGATCACAGGTGAATAGTGGAATAGCATCCCTGTCCGCTTAGCCGATTATCGGTTCCGTTCCGTCGTCGTGGTCGTGGAATCCTTTGAAAGGAGTGTGCGATATGCTACACAATCTCGCGGCGCCAGCCGCAGCAACAATCGTGTCCGTTGCGACCGGTCTGAACGACGGCGACCTGAGCAATCTGAAGGTAAGTCCGAATTTTTCATTCTTTCCTTTTATGGATCTGGTCTCCAACATGGTCGGTGGCCTGTGGGCGTTGAGCCTGTACATCGCCGTCGGCGCGTGGATCTGCGCGGCGATCGCGTGGATCGCCGGCCGTGTGATCCATTCCGGTCCGATGCAGCAGTATTCCGGCACGGTGTTCATCTGGTGCGCTTTGGCGACGATGATCCTGGGCAGCGCCATGGCTATCGTGAAGTTCTTCGCGACGCAGGCGCTGTTCTGACCGATGTCTCCTGACACACCCCTGTTCACCGCCGTGGCCGGGCCTGTCCCGTCCACGGCTTTTCTCTTCTAGGAGGCGAATGGCATGTCGTTGATAGTCCAGACGGTCTTCGCGAATCTCATCGACTGGCTGTTCAAACCACTCGACAACCTCTGCTCGCAACTGTTGACCGGCGCGTTCGGCGGTCTGGTCGGCAGCATGAGCAACGACGAGTGGAACGTGGCGATCACCGCGGCGAACCGTATAGGCTGGATCATGGGCTTCGTGAACATGGCGTTGTGCATCATAGGCGCGTTGCAGGCCGCCGCGAAAGGCAGTGTCGCCGACGTGATCAAAAGCTTCGCCCTGGCCGTGCTCGCCTGGCCGTTGACCGCGGTGTGCATCAGCGTGATGATCACCATGGACGGCATCATCGGCCAGATCACGAACCGTATCCTCACCATCCCATTGGCCGGCGTGGGCACGTCCGACCCGTTCGGCGACAGCGTCGTGTCGAATCTCGTCGGCACGATCGTGAAGCTCACCGCCGGTTTCGATCTGATCATCCGCATCGTCGTGTATCTCGTGCTCTTCCTCGCGGTGCTGGCCTTGGCCGGCATGCTCGCCGCACGTGACATCAGCCTGATCCTGCTCGCCTGCGTCGCTCCCCTGCCGGTCATGATGACCGGGTGGAAGGTCACGCGTCCCGCCGCGGCGAAATGGGCGCAGGCCGTGGTCGGCGTGCTCCTGTCCGCGCCGTTGAGCGCGCTGGTCATCATGGTGGGGTCCGGCATCTGCTATGTCGCGAAGAACAATCCGCATTACGCGGAATCGTTCTTCCCCGCGCTGATGGGCATCACGACGATCATCATGGCGTGCTTCAGTCCGAAGCTCATCATGCCCGCGGTCAGTTTCATCGGCACGAACGTGGCCGCCGACATGCAGGAGCGTGGCGGCAAGGTCGGTCCGAACGCGATCAAGGCAGCGGTGCAGGTCACCGCGGGCGTCGTCCAGGCCGCCACCGCCGGTGCGACGGGTGGTATCGGCAAGGCCGTGAACTCGGGTGCGGAAGCCGTGCTCGGCGCCGCGCAGGGCAGGCCCGCCGACGTGGGAGGAGCATTGGGCGGCCTGTTCAGCAACAAGAACGAAGGCGAGGATTCCGACTCGTCCACCGGTTCGAAAGATGGTGGGAAAGGCCAGTCGCAGGCCGGCGACTATGATTCCCTGTCTTCCGCCGCACAACCGTCCGACGCTTCCGGAACCTCCGTACCGACGGCGTCGGACGGCATGGACCGTTCCGGTTCGAGCCAGACCTTGGACTCCGCGTCCTCCGACACGGGCGACGGCCCGTCCGGATCCGAGTCGGGACCGGCCGCCACGCCTCCGCCTCCGATCCCGTCCGCCTCTTCGTCCGCGCCCGTCGTGCAGGGAGCTCCGGGCGGCCGTGGCGGCGATGCGCATGCCGATGGCGGCCAGGGCGGTCAAGGCGCGGACGGCGGGCAGGGCGGCCAAGGCGCCGATGGCGGTATGGGAGCCGATGGCGGCCAGGGCGGTTCCGGCGCGTCCGGTGGTTCCGGCGGCCGTGGCGGCGATGGCGGTATGGGAGGTTCCGGAAGCTCCGGAACGTCGAACCCGTATCAGGGAGTCAATGGCGCGCCGTCCGGTCCGACCGTCGGCTGACGGGAGTCCCGTTATCGCCACGTGTCCGCGTGGACGTCATGCCGGAGGGGATCCGCCCATCGGGTCGGAAGACCCGGGCGGGTTCCCTCCGTTTGTTTTTCCGACTGATTCTGATGGAGGCCATCAATGCCCAGTAATTCCGATACCGGCGGTGGGAAGGTGCCCGCCGCATCGTTCAGCCGACTGTCCGCCACGCGCGTGATTCTCGGCCTCGACAGGGCGCAGCTCATCGTCTGCGTCATAGGACTTGTCATCCTCGTGTCCGGCGCGGCGATGGGCTTGAACGTGCCGGTCATGATATTGGGCGCGCTCGTTCTCGCGTATGGCGTGCCCCGCATCCAGGGATTGAGCCTCGTGTCATGGACGTGGATTTGGCTGCACTGGCATTCCCGGTTGAAGGATGGTACGAACCGTTGGGCGTATTCGCCGCTCGCGTCCGGCCGCCCGTTGGGAGTGCTCGGCCTGTACGGGCATGTCGAGGACCGGTCGCAGACCATCGAAGGCCAAGGCGTCGAAGTGGTCGGCACGCCGTTCCAGGGAGCCTGCTACCTGTGGGATCCGGACAAGCGTCAGGCCACGGCCGTGCTGACCGCGAACGTGGAGGAATGGATCTTCTCCCCGGACAGCCGGAAGGCGGGCAGGGCCATGGCGTTGAACACGATGCTCAAGGAACTGTCCGAAACGGATGGTTTCACCGAATTGAAGGAGACGAGCTTCGTGCTTCCGGGCCACACTCCCCCGGAACCCGACTACCTGAAATCGGAGGGGACGCCCCAGTGGGCGCGCGACGACCTCGCCGACCTGTGGCATCTGCCCGACATCCTCACCCCATTGCAGCACATGAACTACATCAGCGTGTCCGCGAACGCGGACCGGCTGCCCCGTGTCGTGAGGAAGGACCGGTCCGAACGCGCCGCGGTCGGCATCGCCATGGGCGATCTGATCCGTCTGACCGTCGCCCCCGCCCTGTTGGACTGCGGAGCCCGCCAGAACACGATCCACTGGTGTTCCGTGGACGACCTGCGTTATCTGATCCGCACCGTCGCGGACCCGGAGCATGCGGCCGACCGTCCACCGGTCAACAGGGACGATCCGACCGTGACCTGGTGCGAGGAGGCCAAGGAACACGACTACATCACGTTGGACTCGTGCGTTGCGCGCACGTATTGGATCTACCAGTGGCCGGACTTCGACGTGGAGGCCGGTTGGATCCGCGAACTCGTCACGGAACGACGCATGATGGCGTTCTGCCATATCTGGCGTCCGTTGACGATGGAACAGTCCGAGGCGGAACTACGCAACCGCAAGAGCAGCATGCGCCAGCGCAGCAAACTCCAGGACCAGCGTGAGAAAAGCCGTGACGAACGCCGTGAGGAGAAGGAGCAGCGGCTACGCGAATTGGAGCAGGAGGCCAACTGGCCGGACACCGACCATCAGGGATTCATCACCCTGTTCGCCTCCAGTCTGCCGGAATTGGACGTGTTCGACCGTGACATGCAGAACAAGGCCAAGAACTGGCATATGAAACTCAATCCGATGAAGGGCCAGCAGCGTGCCGCGTTGACGACCATCCTTCCCCTCGGCATCTGATCGGGACGGTCGACATGGACGATCGATGGATGCGGGCGCTTCTGCGTCCGCTAGACCTGCTGGCCTTCCTGTCCATGGCGCCCGTCCCGTCGGATGCGCGCACCCCGCATCCAGGGCGCGTCCCGCCGGCGCGGCGTCCCATTCCCGGAAGGGCGCCGGACGGGGACTGGACCGTCCGCTGGCCGCGTCCGCCGCCGGCCCGCGCCCGGCGATAACGGCCCGCCGGCCCGTGAACTCGCTGAAGGACCGCGGCCGGAGGCTGCGGGGAACGGAGAAAAGAAAAATGAACACATGGGTGAATGAGCTGCTGTCGAATCCGGCATTCCGACCGCTGGTACTACTGGATGTGCTTGCGGTGTTCTTGATGATCATATGTCTGGTCTTCCGACGCATGAGGAAGGGCTATTACGTCGAGCAGGCGAATGACGCCCGCAAGGCGACGATGCTGAACATTGCAGTCCGCAACGTCACCGGAATGGGGGTTTATTCGGCACCCGGCTATTGGGACAACGGGGATCTGAACCTATGCAGGTTCGAGCGCGCCAACGGCGACATCGTTCCCGGCGCGGTGGAGGCCGACGGGGAGGGCGGGCTGCGCGTCTATGAGATAACAGGCGGCTCACACCGGTCCGACTTCAGCTACCGGCTCCTGGGCGAGGCGGAATACAAGGAGATCTGGAAGAAGCCGAGCAGGAGGAGGTTCTGACATGGGAAGGCAGAGGGAACTGCTGAGGCTCTCGATCCTGCTGATGGGACGGATATGTGCGGAGGACGAATGAAATGAAAGATATGACCGTGGAGACGTTGAACTTCATCATTCTCTGCATGGGACTGCTGTTCGTGATGGCGGGAATCCTCCTGATCGTGGGAAAGCTGGACGGGAAACGTCCGGCGTCCATTGCGTTCGGCGTGCTCATGATCGCATGGGGGCTTCTCTGCGGCATCCCCGAATTACGGTCGTGGATGCTCGCACGCGCCACCGACCTGGAACACGCACTGGAGGCCATGTGGGCGGGGCTCGATGGCGACGGCCAGATGCTTGTCTACATCTTCGCACTGTGGCTCATGGGCGCAATCGTCATAATGGTGGGAGGCCGTCGATGACATCGATCGACGGATTGTTCGCAATATTGGAGGACCGGGGCCTGATGCCCGCGGTCGCATTGTTCTCGCTCTCGGCCGTTCTCGGGCTTCTCTACCTGAGCTCCGGGAACCTCAAAAGGCGCCGAACCCCCACCTCCGACAGGACGTGGATGCCAGGCATTCCATGCGCAGTGGCATGGCCCGTCTTCCGATGCCAGTCATGTGGATTCGTCGAAAAAGGACACAGTCGGGAAGGAAAGTAAAAAACATGAATCTTGAGGATTTGATCGTATCAACCATTTCGGATGCCAACCCATGATGATCCTGGCGCTTTGCACTATTGTGCTTTTCGTCATTGTGGCGAGCCTCATAGAGGCATGGCTAGCCAAAGCGCGGAAAGCGAAGTCCGAGGCCGATACCCTGCCTTCCGGTCCAGAGGCATCCCAGCGGTCAGTAGAGAAGAACGAGGCTGTGGAACAGGCCGTCGACAATGCAGGCGGATTCGATCTCGACTATCGCGGCGGCTCTTCAATGACGCATGTGAGAAAGCATAGTGAATGATAGTAAGGAGCTGAAGCGTGGCGGAGGATGTCGACAAGGTTGAGCGGGCGCGTCTGGCGCGTGAGGAGATTATCGACCATATGGACTGCGACGACTGCACGGAGGATTACGTGTTCCTTCTGAAGCAGGGCGGCCGCGAGTTCGGCATGGGATTGACCACGGTGCTTTCCATGCTCGCGTTCGCCGAACATGAGGGCGCGGTGCCACCCCTCCCACCGGAATGGTGGGTACGGGTATCGAACAGATACTGATGGAAATTCAATGGAACACTCCATACAATGAAGACCGATATCGGTTTATCTGTCGGAGGTTCCCATGGACGTATTCAAGACTCATGTGGGTGAAGGCAAGGCGCTCATGATCAATGAAGAGAACTTCTATCTCGCGACCAGGGAGAGAAAACCGTATGTCGTCGATAGTGGTGGCGTGAAATCCTTCTACGCGGTCTGTCCCGAATGCGACAATCCGATTCAGCTGATCGGCCTGCTGCGACGCCAGCAGGATTCCCTTCCCCATCGCCCATATGGGCGGCATATCGGACATGACGTGCCGGGCGTGGCCGTATATGACGAGGACGCTTACCTGTCCTGTCCGTTCTCCGATCCCGGATATTGGAGAACGGACAGGAAACGCAAGCCGTCCAATCCGACCGGCCAGGCCTTGTACCGGATCATGAGGGACCGGTTCGACCGGGTGGAATACGCGTGGAGGGAAAGCTCCGGGCTTCTTCTCGGAATCAAGAGTCTGCGACGTGCGCTTACTGTCTGGCGGAATGACAAGGGATGGTTGAACTACGGCTCCACATACCATAATCTGCCTCAGATGTTGTTCTTCGGTCTCCCCCAGGAAACCCTGTATGGGCAATGCGTGTCGAAGAACTCGCCGCTCGCTTCCCGTTTGGCCGCCGCGGACGGAATATTCTTGGAGCCTTCGGGATTCTCCGATTCGTACCTACGGATCAAGACCTCGCGTTTCGTTGACGTCGGCTTCGTTCTGGGGGCCAGAAAGGCGCGGGTCGTGAACGATCGTTTGACGGAAACGTTTTTATTGGGTGTCAACGTCGAGGGAAAACCGTTAGGTTCCGATCTTGTCGTTCACACGGATCCGGTATGGTTCAGCCGCATATTGAACATGCCTGATTGGCATGAGAACCATCGTTTGTCGGCCATGGCCGCCGACGTGCTGGGATAGGTTTCCGTGGTTGAAGAGTGCAACAGGAATTGGTAAGGAACGGTGTCCTATCGTGGCCGATTCTTTGCAATGCATGTGGGGCATAGCGAATAAAGACAAGGAGCTGTATCGTGGCGGAGGATGTCGACAAGGATCGACGGGAAACGAACCGGAGGCCACCTTACTTGCTGGTGGATGGCCCATTGCACTGTTATCTGAAAAAGCTACGGATCAAAAGCGTTCGTTTCACTCCGACCAGGATGGATGGTTATGTCCGTGTCGATAGAGCGGAGGGCCATGGTTTCGTCGATTTGTCTTTCCTCATTCACGATCAGGTTCCCGTCATGCGCGGCGAGCATTGCGTGGAAACCTATCGGCTGTCCGTATGCTTGGGTGACGTCCGGTTCGAACCTGATCTGAAACTGGTCTTGGATACCGGTTTCCAGGACAGTCTCATGGCGAAGGATGATTCCCACAGGAACCGTGCATTGCTGGACATGGCGGCCGACGTGTTGGGATAACGGACCGGTCCCATACCGGAGTTGGTTTTTCGGAGCGCGCTCCCACGGCTGCTCTTTCCATTGACTGTTATCGACCGTTATCGGCTTGCGTGCACGTGGAATGTCCGACGGGAACGGACCGGCTTCCTTCCTACCCTCAGAAACCGTCAAACGTTCCCCGTCACGCAAGCCATGGTGGGCGTGCGCACCCGTCGGGAATGGGCTACACCCTTTCTCCCTTTTCCCACGGCAGGCCAGTTCCGCCGGACCTATCGCAGCCCTCGTTCTTGACTTCTTCTTCTCGCGAGGGACGGTCCGGCGGCATGGCCTTTTTCTTTACCATGACCGTGTAAGGAGTTTCCTATGGACCGGAATGACGATGATGAATACGCGGAACCGGATGGAGTGGACCCGGAATGGAATCCCTTTTCCACGCCACGGTCTTTGGATGACGGCCCGGGTTGGGATGATGGCAGTCCGCATGCCGGCGGCGTGTCCCGCATGCCGAAGAGGCTGATCGTCGTCATCACCATCGTCACGTTGATCGTCGCGGTCGTGAGCATCGGCCTGGTTGTCACGGAATCGAACATGAGTGTCCACCGTCACCAGCTCGCTTCCGCGTGCGAGACCGCGGTCGCGGAGATGGGCCAGGCGCGTGAGCGGTTGGATGGTCAGGTGGCCGAACGGTTCAGGACCATCGACCTGCAGGCGTTGAGCAAGCGGCAGAAACACGAATACGAATCATTGCGGAAGGTTGCCAAGCCCGTGTCCATCGACTGTGACGCGAGCCAGAGGAACAGTCGGCTTGAGGAGAACACGCGTAAGGCCACGCGGGCGACGCGACGGTATGCGAGACAGTCGAAACAGGTCGCGGCGTTCGCCCGTAAGGCCGACCGGCTTGCGAAGATTCACGCGGACCGGGAGGACACGGACCGTCTGGCCAGGGATATCGACGAGGCCCGGAGCCTGCTCGATGAGACCGAGGGCATGGAATTGGTGGTTCCTTATCTGCGTACTCGGCTTTCGGACACGTTGGCCCGTGCGGAGCAGACTCCGGCGGGTTCGGCCGATATGGAATCCATCATGTCCACGTTGGAGGATCTGATGGATCAGGTACGCGAAAACGCCGGACTATGATACAAGGGACGTGGCCGGCCAATGCGGGCGGATATGCCGGTCATGGGGCGGCTCCATTAGAATGGGCATCATGGTCGACATCCAAGATTTTGAATCATGCGAGACTTCCGGACAGTTCTACGGCGGGAACGCCGGACGGAAGATCGGACTCGTCTGGAGGGACGGCGACTGGTTGGTGAAATTCCCCGGAACGACCAGGAACCTTCAGGGCAGCGTTCCTTCGTATACGACCGCGCCGGTGTCCGAATGGCTGGGATCCCACGTGTATGCCGCTCTTGGCATACCGGTTCATGAAACGGTGCTGGGAATCCGTGATGGGCGTATCGTCTGCGCCTGCAGGGACTTCACCTTCCCGGATTCCAGACTTGTCAATTTCCATGATCTGAAGAACTCGCTTTCCGATGACGAGCCAGGATTCACCGAGGACGCGTCCACCGGTTCCGGAGTGGTGCTCGCCGACGTACGGTCGGCGATTCACCGTATCCCGGTTCTTCGCTCGATCGATGGAGTGTCCGACCGGTTCTGGGACATGTTCGTGGTGGACGCGTTCATCCGCAACATAGACCGGAACAACACGAATTGGGGCGTGCTCAGGAATCCACGCGGGGAGTTCTCCCTCGCGCCGGTCTACGGCAATGGCAACTCGTTCAACAACAAAAGAACCGAATCGGGAATCGAACGCCGTCTCGCCAACCCGGATCTCATTCGCCAGGACGCGTTGGATGTCCGCTCCTGCTACGTGACGGATAGGGGAAAACCCATCGCCCCGTTGAAATACCTCGCATCAGGACAGGACGAGGAATGTACCAAGGCGTTGGATCGCTTCATGGAAAGATACGATCCACGTTCCTTCCATGATCTGCTGGACTCCATACCGTCCATGTCGCATGGTCTCACCGTCGTGCCTGATGGTTTCCACGAATACCATCGCAGGGTCTGCGACTATCGGTACGAGCACGCGTTCATGGAGGCATGGCGCGAACTGCATCCAACTGTGGGTTTCCCGTCCAGTCCGGAAGCATCCGTCCCCGAGCCTCTTCCTGATCCCGATCCCTCCGTCTTACCCTCATCTTCTGTTCCGACGTGTTTCGACGGTCCGGGAATGTGACATGTCCGTCTCGATATCAATGGTCAAGGAACGTGGAACGGACAACCGGACGATCGAAAGCGTATCCTGAAAAGCCGCCTGAAGGCTCCGGACTGGGAGAGGATGACGGGCAATGAGCTGGGCGGACCTGTTGAAAAGCATCGTATGCGTTCTGGACCTCATCGCATGCGTGCGGTTGACCGGACCATATCTGATTCCGAAACGGTCCGACCGTGAATGGTCGGAAGCGCGACGTCGTACCGGCCTGTACTGTCGTCTGGCCGGCTGGATAGGCGTGTTCGCCTACTCGTACGGACTGGGTCACGGGCTCATGCATGCACGGGACGGATGGACCGGCATGGCATCCGGCGTGGAAGTGATCCTCCTGCTGGTCCAAATCCTGAATCTCGCCATCTGGACGTATCTGCTCGTTCGCTCGCATGGCAGGAGCCTGTAGCCTCTTCCCTGTGCGATATCAACAAGGGGTTATGTGGGTAATATGAATCACATACGTAGTCGAGAAGGAGTCGTCATGGACGAGAAAGACAGCATGACGCCGGACACCATCCCGCAGTCCACGCCCGTGGACGGGACCGTTCCGGCCGGAAGGAAGAACCGCAGGCCGGTCGTCATCGGTGTGGCCGCCGTCGCGGCCGTCGCGCTGGTCGCGGGTGGCGTGTGCGGATACAGGGCGTACGAGAACCATCGGGTGTCGATGGCGCGCCAGGCGTGCCAGTCGGTCGTCACGGACCTGAACAAGGCCGTGAAGTCGTATAAGGCGCTGCTCGGCGCGGACGCTACGACGGCCGCGTTGAAGACCGATGCGACAAGCGTGAAGGACGCGAAGACCCTTGACGCGCTCAAGCAGGCCGCCGGAGTGGAAACGCCCGGCATGGTCAAGTGCGATGCGTCCGACAAGATTGGCCTGGACGCGGCCGCCGCCAAGGCGGACAAGACGGCCAAGGGTGTGAAGGCGGCTGCGAAGGCGTTGGAGTCGGCCGTGAAGGCGGTCGAGTCGTCGAAGCTGGACAAGACGGTGGCCGACGCGGACGGGCTGTACAAGGCGACGGAAGGCAATGTCCAGGACGAGAAGACCCGTGAGGCGTTGAAGCAGGCCATAGCCAAGCGCGACGCCGGGGCGATCGCCAAGGCCGTCAAGTCGGTGAACGATTCGAAGGCGGCGAAGGAGAAGGCGGATGCGGAAGCTAAGGCGAAGGCCGAACAGGAGGCCGCGGAACAGGCCGCCGCCCAGACCCAGCCGCAGCAGTCGTATTCGGCTCCCCGACAGTCATACACTCCCTCGTACACCGTTCCCCAACAGTCGTACACGCCCTCGTATTCGGGCGGTTCGACATCGGGTGGTGGCTCCGGCAGCAGCGTGCCGGACTTCGTTCCAACCAGCGGCGGATACGGCTGTACAGATGATTGCCCTCCGCCCTCTTCGGACGGTTTGATCCATCATTGATTTACCGGCTTCGCTGTTCCTTTCTCAGGACCGTTCCATGTCATCGTGGAACGGTCCTTTTCTTTTGCTCCCATGCCATCGACCCCCGTTTCCATATCGCCCATTGTTTCCGGGCGTGCACGTGAAACCGGTTGGACGGCCGACAAGGGAACGCGCGTTCCCGTGCCGTCCCGTTTCCTGCCCGCATAGGCGGGAAGCGTATCTGCAGGCAGAATCTTCGAAAGGAGAAGGAACTTTGGGTTCCAACAGCAACAAGCGGAAGGCGTTGGCCCTGCTCGCCGCCGCGGCGACATTGGCCGGCGGACTGACCGCCGGCACCGCGTACGCCGGCGGCGAGGGCGGCAACAGGCCCGGTACCGGCGGCGGCGGCGCGGCAATGCAGTTCTGGCAATACAAGGACGACGCGTCCGGCTCGTGGGGGTCGGCGACCGACATCAACAGCGTGAGCCGCGCCATGGCCAACGCGGGCGTGAGGATGGACGACTCGTCCGGCAAGGCCGCCGCCGCGCTGGCCGACGCGAACGGCCGCTGCGTCGCCGGTTTCCACCAGCGCCATCCGGGCGAGGGCGACGGCGACTGCCGTGTCGTGGCCGTGGGTGCGGTCTCCGGCAATGGTTCGACGACCGGCGCGTGGAACGGCTCCGGCGTTTATGACCAGAGCGTGTGGAAGGACAACTGGTACAAGTACGTCGCGCCGAATGCTTACAACTACGCTGGATCCCAGTCTTACCACACCAGTGATGGCTTCAGTGACGATCCCGGCACGAGCGTGGACAAGCTCATGGAGAAGTACGTGAGTTCCACGGCCAGTATCGTGGTCATCGCGCTCGACAAGTACCAGCCCGCCCCACCGAACTATGACCTGACCGTCAGCACGCAGGCCGGCGGCACATTCACCCAGGCCGGCGCGACCGGCGACGTGTCCGACGCGATCACCACGAGCCGTGGCAACAGTTCGATCAGCGAGAACGTGACGGGCACCATCACCCTGCATTGGACCGGACTGGACGGCACGACCCGCACCGCGTCCAAACAGTTCACGCAGGACAACAACACGACCCAGTCCGTGTCGTTCGGTTTCAGGGACGTGGACAAGACATGGAAATCCTGGCCCGCCGGCTCCTACTATTACGACGTGAACGTCCCGAAGCAGGGCAAGATGAAGGCCGACGCCGGCCATGCGGGCGCGGCCGACGCGAGGGAATCCTGGAAGCCGGTACCGACCCCGCCGTCGAAGAAGCTCACCAACGCGGCCGGCCAGCAGGTCACTTCCGACGCGCAGCAGATCGCGTCCGGTTCCTTGTACACGGCGCACATCACCGCGCAGTCGAACGCGAGCGAGCATTTCTGGCTGTACGACACGATCGACGTGACCGCGCAGAAGGTCCTGATCGGCGGCACCGACGGGGACGATGTTTCGAAGGTCACCGTGACCGACCAGGACGGCAACGCCGTCAAGGCCGACATCACGGTCGATGACAGCCAGCCGGGCAAGCGCATCGTCAAGGCGCACGTGTTGAATCCCGCGTCCGGACAGTACACGATGAACGTGCCCCAGTCCGCGACCCCGACCGGTTCGGACTACACCATTCCGGACGATAGCCAGGCCTGCTGGACCGGCGACGAATACGGCAGCATGGACAAGAGCCACTGCCAGACCGGCAACAGCGAACAGGTCGGCAAGGTCACCCCGAAGCCCGACAAGGTGTGGGTGCTGGACTCCAACGGCGCGTTGCACGCCGAGGATCCGGAGCATACGAACGACAAGGGCAGCGACAATCGTACGTTCGTGACCGGCGACGCGATCGGCGCCGTCGTCAACGGACGCATCCCCGCGCACCTGCTCAACCCGTTCACCTCCTATTCGATCACCGACGACTGGACCGCGTCGGCCCAGTGGATCGACTGGAACCACAAGGACCAGGTCAGGGTGTACGTGGACGGCAAGGACGTGACCGACCAGTTCGACATCACGATCGACACGGCGAAGCACACGACCACCGCGACCGCGAAGGGTGGCTTCCTCACGAAGACCGCGTTCGGCACCGCCGACCGCAAGGTCAAACTGTACATCGGCGGCATCGTCAGGCAGGTTCCGAACGCCCAGGTCGCGGCCGACCAGAAGAAACTGACCAACAAGGCCACCGAAACCTGGAACAACGAATCCCGGCCGACCAACGAGCCACCGGTCTGGGTGCGCAATCCGAAGCCCGACAAGGTATGGAGCGCCGACCAGGGCCAGGCCGCGAACGCCGAGGACTCGGCGTGGGCCAACAACGTCAACGCGGACACGCACACGTTCGTCCAGCAGGACGATTTCGGCGTGACCGTCAACGGCCTGCTGCCCAGGAACCTCGCCAGGAAGATGGGCTCCTACGAGCTTGGCGATGATTTCTCCAAGAGCGCCAGGAACATTGATCTCGACTCCGCGACCGTGACCGTCACCATCGACGGCAAGGACGCGAAGAACCTGTTCGACGTGCACAAGCAGGACGACAGGGTGTGGGTCAGCGCGAAGCAGGAGCTGCTCGACACGACCTACAACCAGGCCGCCGACCGCAAGGTCCGCATGACCATCAAGGGCGCGTTCCTCAAGGACGTGCTCAAGGCCGGCCAGAAGGTCCAGCTCACCAACGGTGATTGGGAGAAGTGGAACCAGCAGACCGTGACCGGCAACGAGCCGCCCGTCAAGGAGTGGAGCCCGAACCCGGACAAGAGCTGGATCCGTCTCGGCGAGGACGGCAAGTGGGCCGCCGTGGTCGATCCGACCGGGTCGAACAAGACCGGCGCCGACACGTTGAAGTTCCTCGACGGCGACCAGGTCGCCAGCGTCGTCAACGGCGTCATCGCGTCCGATCTCGTCAAGGTCACCGACATCAAACTGACCGATGATTACGCGAACGCCGACTACATCTGGGACCTCGCGTCCGACCAGTCGCAGATCCGCGTGTACGAGGCGGACGCCACGACCGACGCGGCGTCCTCCGTCGCGGACATCGCGAACAAGGGCCGTGACGTGACCGACCAGTTCGACATCACCGTGGCGGGCACCAAGGTCACCGCGACCGCGAAGCCGGAATACCGTGCCGCGCAGGCCGGATTGAAGAATCCGAAGCAGATCAGCCTGCTCCTGCCTGGCGTGGTGAACTTCGCGAACGGCAAGGGCGCGGCCCAGGTCCGCAAGGACTTCAGGAAGGCCGCGGGCGACGAGCTCACGTTCTGCGAGAATCCAGACGGGTCGAAACTGACCAACTCGGGTTCCGAGAAGGTCAACAACGAGTCCCAGCCGACCAACGAGCCGTACATCTGCGGCTACGTTCCGCCGGTCAAGAAGAAGGTCATCGCGGAAGGCAGCCAGGGCGGCGCGAACAACGACGCGAACGACAAGGTCGTGTATCCGGGCCAGAAGGTCGAATACAGGCTCACCACCCGTCCTCAAATCCCGTCGGACCTCGCGTACCGCATCGTGTCCATCCGCGATACCGACACGTACGACCGGTACCTCGAACCCGACCAGCAGACCCTGGAGGTCACCGACCTCGCCACCGGCGACCAGCTGACCACCAGTGATCCGCAGATGGGCGTCGAAGGCGACTACACCGTCGCCTGGGACAACGCCAACCACCAGTTCACCATCACGTACTCCGACAAGTACGTGGCCGAACACTGGCAGGCCGGCTCCCACCCGCAGGTCCAGGTCCGTTTCGAAGGCACCGTCGCGAAGGACGCGCCGACCGACCGCAAGGTGGACAACCAGTGGACGCTCACCCTGAACAATTCGATCACCCCGTCCAACATCGTCGACAACCTACCCCCGAAGCATGATCCCTCCAAGAAGGACAACCAGTCCAAGGAGCAGGGCGACCCGTCCGTCAGCATCGACGGGAAGACCATGCTGCTGGGCGACACCGGCAACTACGTCGTCACCCTCGACCTGAAGCAGACCAACAACGCGTACCGCGTGTGGAAGGCCGGCATCACCGATGATTTCGACGACGAGCATCTCGCCATCGACGGAACCAAGATCGAAGTGCTCGACTCCAAGGGCCAGGACGTGACCGGCAAGTTCAACATCCAGATCAAGGACGGCGTCGCGTACGTGTACGCGAAGACCGTGGACACGTGGATTCCGAAGAAGGGCGTCACCGTGAAGGGCGATCCCCAGCCGACGGACCTCGCCGCCTACGCGTCCTCGTCCAAGCATGATCCGCTTTCCGATCCGAGCATCGACCAGAACCTCCTCGGCCAGGAATACCAGATCGTCATGCCGTACAAGGTCGTCAAGGTCGAGAACGGCTACACGGTGAAGAACAAGGCCATCCAGGTCACCAACGACCTGACCCGGGAAACCAACGAGGTGTCCAACCCGCTCAAGGAAATCAACCCCGCCAAGGACGTGACCG
>ERZ791741.1596-NODE-1596-length-18185-cov-4.205350_pt1 | contig 18185 bp, 18 predicted proteins | sample MGYA00510040_ERZ791741 | MGnify/ENA primary metagenome ERZ791741 (study PRJEB30046, sample SAMN00791960) | human gut metagenome | study: EMG produced TPA metagenomics assembly of the A metagenome-wide association study of gut microbiota in type 2... | reverse complement strand
CGATACCACCCTCAACTGCACCACTGACCGCTGTCTCATCATCACTGGCCCGAATATGGCAGGCAAATCGACGTATATGCGCCAGAACGCCCTTATCGCTCTGATGGCACAGATCGGCTCCTTCGTCCCAGCGTCCAGCTGTCATGTGGGCGTCGTGGATGCCATCTTTACCCGCATTGGCGCATCGGACGACCTTGCCGCCGGCCAGTCCACCTTCATGGTGGAGATGACGGAGGTGGCGGACATTCTGCGCCACGCCACGAAGCACTCTCTGCTGATTCTGGACGAGATCGGCCGGGGCACCAGCACCTTTGACGGCATGTCCATCGCCCGGGCGGTGCTGGAGTACTGCGCGGACAAGAAGCTGCTGGGGGCCAAGACCCTGTTCGCCACCCACTACCACGAGCTGACGGAGCTGGAGAACACCCTGCCCGGCACGGTCAACTACAACATCGCCGTCAAGACCCGGGGGGAGGACATCATCTTCCTGCGGAAGATCCTCCCCGGCGGGGCGGACCGCAGCTACGGCATCGAGGTGGCCAAGCTGGCGGGGCTGCCGGACAAGGTGGTCCAGCGGGCCAAAACGGTCCTGAAAGAGCTGGAGGAGGAGAACGGCGTTCAGTACGTAGCGGCCCGGAAAGAGGAGGACCAGGTGTCCCTCACCGCCATCGGCGAGGGGGAGGTGCTGGACGCCCTCCGCCGCTGCCAGCCGGACACGCTGACGCCCATTGAGGCGATGAGCCTGATCTACGAGTGGAAGCAGAAGCTCAACTGAGCACCCGGCCGGGCAGGCACGGCGGGATGCGCCCTCTGCCGCGGGGGACCGGACGCGCTGACGGCGCCCGGAGAGCGGCCTTCAGGCCGGGACAGGGGATTCCGCGGAAATGAGGGGCCTGGCGGCGGGCGGACACGCGCCGCCCAAGCCCAGCGGATCAAAAGAAGACCCCGGCGGATCCGCCCGCCGGGGAAAACGAGCTGAAACAGAAGCCGGACGAAAACCGGGAGGGAACGAGATGCCAAGAAGAAAGAGCGCCGCCTATATGTCGGCGGGGGAACAGATCGCGGGCACGGTGCTCTTTGTGATCTACCTACTGGTGCTGCCCTTTGTCACAACCCCGCTGTTCCGCCTGATCGGCGGACTGCTGGGAGTGACCATCAGCACCGGATTGCAGAATATCCTGTATTACTACATCCTCTTCGCCGCCACGGTCATCATTTTCCACGGCTTTCTGGGTCGGACCTCCCGGCACTTTGCAGAGAACCTGGGCGGGGCCTGCAAGTTCATGGCCATCGGACTGGTGGCCCTGTACGGCCTGAACGAGCTGGTGTACCGCCTGACAAGACTGGTGGTATCCAACCAGACCAACCTGAACGACACCACCATCTCCGCCCAGATCGAGGACGCGCCCCACATGACGCTGCTGATCGTCATTTTCCTGGCGCCCTTTGTGGAGGAGGTGCTCTTCCGGGGACTGGTGTTCGGGAATCTCCGGCGCAAGAGCGCGGCGGTGGGATACCTGGTCAGCTGCCTGCTGTTCGCCCTGCTGCATGTGTGGCAGTTCGCGGTGGTGAACCGGGACATCACGTATTTCCTGCTGATGCTCCAGTATCTGGTGCCCGGGCTGGTGCTGGCGTGGGTCTATGACCGCACCGGCACCCTGTGGACGTCCATCGGTCTCCATGCGGCGGCCAACGCCCTCTCCGCTTGGACCCTTGTGGCGTAAGAACCGAATTCCGGAATGATGAGGGGAGAAAGGGACAGATGAATTTTTGGGACGTATTTGGCGAGATGCTGGTCATCCTGTTCGCCATTGCGGCGGGCTATGCGGCCAACCGGCTGGGGTACCTGGGCGGGGAGGCGGACCAGAAGGTCTCCAAGCTGCTGCTGAACATCACCATGCCCGCCATGATCGTGGCGGCGGTGATCACCGGCGAGGAGCTGCCGGAGCTGGGGACCATCCTCTCCATCCTGGAGGTTGGCGTGGTGTTCTACCTGCTGGAGGCGGTCTTTGCCCTGGTGGTGCCCCGGTTCCTGCCGGGCACACAGGGGCAGAAGGGCGTGTGGCGGTATGCCCTGGCCTTCCCCAACGTGGGGTTCATTGGCTATCCCGTAGCGGTGGCCCTGTTTGGAGACGGCGCACTGTTCTATGCCGCCATTCTGGCGCTGCCCTTCAATCTCTTGTCTTACAGTCTGGGCCCGCTGCTGCTGGCAGGGGCCGCCCGCTTCCGCTGGAAGCAGCTGTTCACCCCCTGCATCGTGGCCTCTGTCCTGGGATTGGTGCTGGCGCTGACCCGGCTGCGGCCGCCGGCCCTGGTGGGCGAGATGCTGGACTTTGTGGGAGACATCACCGTGCCGCTGTCCCTGCTGGTGGTGGGCTCCCTGCTGGCGGGCATGTCAGCCGGACAGGTGCTGCGCTCTCCCAAGCTGTGGCTGCTGACGGCCATCCGCCTGCTGTTGCTGCCGGTGGCCCTGTGCCTGGTCCTCCGGGCGCTGGGGATCGACTCCCTGGTGCTGGGGATCGCTGTCACCCAGATGGCCATGCCCGTAGCAGTGAACGGGACGCTGCTGAGCATGGAGTACGGCGGAGACACCGAGTGCATGGCACAGATCACCTTCCTGACCACGGCGGCGTCCATCGTGACCATTCCCATCGTCGCCGTGCTGCTGCTCTGAGCTTAGAAAGGAAACCAATATGCCTCACATTCAACAACTGGAGTCCCACGTAGCGGACCTGATCGCCGCCGGTGAGGTCGTGGAGCGGCCCGCCAGCGTGGTGAAGGAGCTGGTGGAAAACGCCGTCGACGCCGGCAGCTCTGCCGTGGTGGTGGAGATCCGCCGGGGCGGCATGGGCATGATCCGGGTGACGGACAACGGCTGCGGCATCGCGCCGGAGGAACTCCCCACCGCCTTCCTGCGCCACGCCACCTCCAAGCTGCGGACGGAGGAGGACCTGGGGAAGATCGGTACTCTGGGGTTCCGGGGCGAGGCCCTGGCCGCCATCTCCGCCGTCAGCCGGGTGGACATCCTCACCCGCCAAACCGGCACGACGGAGGGAGCCGCCCTCCATCTGGAGGGCGGTGTGCCCGGCGCAGTGGAGCCCGCCGGTGCGCCGGAGGGCACCACCATCACGGTCCGGGACCTGTTTTACAACACCCCCGCCCGGCTGAAGTTTATGCGCAAGGACAGTGCGGAGACTGCGGCGGTGAACGGCCTCATGCAGCATCTGGCCCTGTCCCATCCGGACATCTCCTTCAAGTTCATCAAGGACGGGGTGGAGGCCCTGCTGACCCCCGGTGACGGAAAGCTGGACTCCGCCGTCTACGCTGCCCTGGGCCGGGACTTCGCCCGGGGGCTGGTGCCGGTGTCCGGCAGCGGAGGGGACATCACGGTCTCCGGTTTTGTCACCGCGCCGCTGATGGGCCGGGGCTCCCGGTCCATGCAGGTGTTCTTCGTCAACGGCCGGTTCATCAAGTCCCAGCTGCTGACGGCGGCGCTGGAGGAGGGCTACCGCAACCAGATCATGAAGGGTAAGTTCCCCGGCTGCGTCCTGTCCGTCACCCTGCCGGTGACGGCGGTGGACGTGAACGTCCACCCCGCGAAGACTCAAGTGAAGTTCGCCCGGGAGCACGATGTGTTCGACGCGGTCTACCACACGGTGCTGGAGGCCCAGCGGGCGGGGATCGCCGCCGCCCGGGCCGGCGTCACGGGCAGCGAGGTGGACCGGGCCGCCCGGCAGGCGATCCAGCAGGCGGGCTATGGGTCCTTCTTCTCCCACAGCTTCGGCCACTCCCTGGGCCTGGAGATCCACGAGTCCCCCAATGCCTCTCCCAGCGAGCAGACGGTGTTTCCCGCCGGGGCGGTGATCTCCGCCGAGCCGGGGATCTATCTGCCCGGACATTTCGGAGTGCGGATCGAGGACGTTCTGGTCCTGCGCGAGGGGGGCTGTGAGGACATCACCCAGGCGCCGAAAAATCTGATCGTGCTCTGATTTCCCGTATATTTTCCGAAACCCCCTTGTCAAACGGGGGAAAAAAGGGTAAAATAAATCAGTTCATTAAAAACAATGGAGGATGATTCCTATGGCAATGATTTCCGCCAGTGATTTCCGCAACGGCGTGACCTTTGAGATGGATGGTAAGGTCATGCAGGTCGTCGAGTTCCAGCACGTCAAGCCCGGCAAGGGCGCCGCCTTCGTCCGCACCAAGATGAAGAACATCATCACCGGCGGTGTGACGGAGACCTCCTTCAACCCCACTGCCAAGTTCGAGCAGGCCTTCGTGGAGCGCAAGGACATGGAGTACAGCTATAACGACGGCGATCTGTACTACTTCATGGATATGGAAACCTTCGATATGCTCCCCATCAGTAAGGATCTGCTGGGTGACCCTTTCCGCTTTGTGAAGGAGAACATGAGCTGCAAGGTCATGTCCTACAAGGGCAGCGTGTTCGGCGTGGAGCCCCCCAACTTTGTGGATCTGGAGGTCACTGAGACCGATCCCGGCTTCAAGGGTGATACCGCTACCAATGTGACCAAGCCCGCCATCGTGGAGACCGGGGCCGAGATCAAGGTCCCCCTGTTCATCAATCCCGGCGACAAGATCAAGATCGACACCCGTACCGGAGAGTACCTGGAGCGCTGCAAGGGCTGATCTCCGCTTGAATCCCGTTTCCTTCGGGAGGGCGGGGACCGGCGGGATACAGCCTGGCTGGTCTCTGCTCTATGGCATCCGAAGCTGTCGAAGCGAAACAAAGTTTCGCGTAAAGTTCTTTGTCCCGCTTTCTTGCAGGAAAGCGGGGAGAAACGCTGTTTGTTAGAGAGGCTTCGCCTCAGAAAGGAGCAAGTTATGACCATTTCCGAGAAAGTCGCCTATTTGAAGGGCCTGGCAGAGGGCCTGAATCTGGACGTGGACAAGTCCAAGGAGGGCAAACTCATCTCCGTCATGATCGGGATCCTGGAGGAGATCGGTCTGTCCATCGAGGATCTGGAGGAGAACGCTCTGGCTCTGGGCGAGGAGATCGACGTTCTCTCCGATGACCTGGCAGATGTGGAGTCCGTGGTGTTCGACGAGGACGAGGATGACGGGGACTACTTCGAGGTGGAATGTCCCAACTGTGAGGAGCCCATTCTCATCGACGATGAGGCCCTGGCGGCCGGCGAGGTACAGTGCCCCAACTGTGAGACCCGCTTTGCCCTGGACCTGAGCGATGACACGGTGGACGCCGACGAGGACGCGGAGTGATCCCATACGGCCTCCAAGCATAAGAAAATGCTCCCCCGGCACAGCTGTGCCGGGGGAGTTTTTATGTCTCAGCACTTCAGCAGTCCAGGTAAGGAGAAACTTCGGGTGCCAGGATCAGCTCGCAGGTGCAGTCCTGATACCGCTCCTGGGCCGCATCATTGATGGCCGCCGATGCGCGGGAGAGGTCGCTCACGCCCAAACTGCCGCCCTCGATCTGAAAATAGACGGCGATCCAGAGGTGGCGGCCCGTCCGGGTAATGTCGAAAAAAACGGGGAGAAACCGGTGCTCTGCTAAAATCGGCTCACACAGGGCCTTGATCTCGTCCATCAGTGCCTCGTCGGGGGAGAAGAGGAAAATGTCCCGGATGGCGCTCCAGAGGACCTTGACGCTCTCCGGCAGCATAAATGCCATGACCAGAACGGCGACAACAGGGTCAAAATAGGGGGAGAGAACGGCCAGTGGGGTGCGCTCCAGCGTGAGGGACAGAAGGAACGCGAGGGACATCCCCAGGCTGTAAAGGATGTCCAGCTTCCAGCCCAGAAGCTCTGTGGTAATGGTGGGGGAGAGCGCGTTTTTGCTGAACCGCTTCATCACAATGAAGATCACAATGCTCACAGCCCCAAGAGAGAGCTGAAAAAGGGCGACCTGGAGGTTGTTCACCGGGTTTCCGCCGGCCAGGGCGGAGCCGATCACATCGGCGGAGATCCCCATGGTGACAGACAGCATCATCACGCCCTTGATGATGACAAAGATGGACTCCACCTGAAAATAGCCGTACGGGTGCTTTTCCGACATGGGCTTGTGAAACAGCGGCGTCAGAAAGAGCAGCAGCGCAATGAAAACCAGCTCCGACATATCGTACACCGCGTCGGTGAGGGCGGAATGGGAACGGCTGTATATGGAAAAAATAAATTCGGCGATGGCGAAGGCCAGGCCGGAGAGAAACGAGATGAGCAGGATCCGTTTTTCGCTGCGTTCAGTCATAGATGGTTCTGCCTTTCGATTGATTTCAAACCGCATCGGCCGTCATGCAGATGAAAAAACTGCCTGTTCTGCTGTACCGGCGGCGGAGCGGTTTATCAAGCTATGAACATTGTACCTGCTTTTCATACCATTTGCAAGCGCTGGAAACTCCCTGGAATCTTCTGTGCGGGGGCAGAAACTGGCAGACTTGGCCGCTCTTTCTCCGTATGACGGTTGGAGAGACGCTCCATACTAAGCGGCGGATGGGACGTCCGCACAGAGAATATAGAGAGTGGGAGGAGAACGCGATGCAAGGGAGAACAGCTGTGCTGGGCCTGGCGGCAGTCCTGACCCTGACACTGACGTCCTGTGGGGTCCGCAGTGAGGCGGACCGGGGGACGGAGACAGGCCGGCTGCGGAGCAGCCAGGCGGAGCAGGACATGGTCCGGAACGGCCGGACCATGCTGGAGGATGGGAGCTACTACGCCGGAACAGACGGCGCGGTGGACCGCGTCCGGCCAGAGCATGAGAGTGAGTGGGAAAAGCTGGGCCGAGACCTGCGGGACGGCTGGGACCATTTGATGAACGGAACGGAAGAGGCTGTGGACCAGACCGGACGGGCCGCGAAACGGGCGGGCCAGGGCGCCAAGGATGCGGCGGAGGACGCTGGGCGGGGCCTGAAGGAGGCCGGCCGGGATCTGACCGGAAAGTAACCTGCGCCGGATCAGGGTGCAGCAGCGCTTTTGAGCCAGCCGCCTGCCAGGGAGCGGGCGGCTGGCTCAAATCTGCTCCGGAGGGCCGCTTTGTCCAGAAAACCCGCCTTCCCGCCCGGTATTTTTCATCACTTTCCCATCTAGCAAAATGGGGCCTGTACGAGTATGATTAAAGTGTGAAAGAAGAAAGAATCAAAGAGCTTTCCCGTAGGAGGAATGAAATATGATGTTAAGAAAAACGAAAATTATCTGCACCCTGGGCCCCGCCGTGGACAACGAGGATATGATCCGCGCCCTGATCCGCACCGGCATGAACGCGGCCCGTTTCAACTTTTCCCATGGCAGCCATGAGGAGCATCTGAACCGCCTGAACCTGCTCAAGTCGGTGCGGGATTCCATGGGCCGCCCGGTGGCGTCCATCCTGGATACCAAGGGCCCGGAGATCCGCATCCGGAGCTTTGAGACCAAGTCCATCTCTCTGGAGGCGGGGGACGCCTTCACCCTGACTACCCGTGAGGTGCAGGGGAACGGGAACCTGGTCTCTGTCACCTATCCGGAACTCCACAAAGAGGTGTCTGTGGGACAGGAGATCCTCATTGATGACGGCCTGGTGGCGCTGAAGGTAGAGGAGATCGACGGCCAGGACATCCGCTGCACCGTGGAGAACGGCGGGACCCTCTCTGCCAACAAGAGCATCAATATCCCCGGCGTACATATCCATCTGCCTGCCCTGACAGAGAAGGATGTGAGCGACATCCAGTTTGGTGTGGAGAACGATTTTGACTTCATTGCCGCCTCCTTTGTCCGCCGGGCGGCTGATGTCCAGGCGGTGCGGGAGGTGCTGGACCGCTTCGGCGGCCAGGAGATCCGCATCATCGCCAAGATCGAGAATCAGGAGGGCGTGGACAATATTGACGAGATCCTGGAGGCAGCCGACGGCATCATGGTGGCACGGGGCGACCTGGGGGTGGAGATCCCCGCCGCCAAGGTGCCTATCCTCCAGAAGCAGATCATCCGCAAGGGGCTTCAGGCCGGCAAGCCTGTGATCACCGCCACCCAGATGCTGGATTCCATGATGCGCAATCCCCGGCCCACCCGGGCGGAGGTGTCCGACGTAGCCAACGCAGTGTTCGACGGCACCAGCTGCGTCATGCTCTCCGGCGAGACCGCCGGCGGCAAGTACCCTCTGGAGGCCCTGACCGCCATGGTGAACATCGTGGAGGAGGCGGAGCAGTCCATCCACTACTGGAGGCAGTTTGAAAAGCGCCGCGTGATCCCCGCCTCCAACATCAACGACGCCATCACCCACACCTGCTGCCTGACAGCCAAGGATCTGGAGGCCAAGGCCATTCTGGCGGCCACCAACTCCGGCCGGACTGCCCGGATGATCTGCCGCTTCCGCCCCGCCTGCCCGGTGGCCGCCCTGACCATGCACGAAAAGGTGCGCCGCCAGCTGGCCATCTGCTGGGGCGTCATCCCCTTCCTCACCGGAGAGGTCACCTCCACCGACCGGATCTTCTCCCTCTCCGCAGAGGTGGCGCTGAAGGAGCGGCTGGTACAGAATGGGGACACGGTGGTCATTACCGCCGGGGTCCCGCTGGGCAAGAGCGGTTCCACCAACCTGATCAAGGCGGCGATCGTAAACGAAGAGTTGATGTGATCCATCACAAACCGGATACCCTCCCACGGAGACAGAGCTGTGGGAGGGTATTTTCATAAAATGAAGCGGTTTTGATTGCCTGGATGGGGGAAGAATGGTACAATCAAAGAAAAGACAGATGGAAGATCCGGCAAAAGCCGGAGATAGGAGGAGACCATGAAGAGTATTTTGCGGGAGCAGCGGAGAAGCAGCATCGTCGCCGCGGCAGTCACCATCCTGCTGGGGCTGATGCTGGTGCTGGTGCCCAACCGGTCCATCCGGTTTTTGTGCGGTCTGCTGGGGACCGCCCTGATGGTGACGGGGCTGATCTATATTCTGGGTTGGTTCGCCAAGCGGCGGGACGGGTTCCCTGTGTGGTTTCTGATCCCGGGGCTTCTGCTGGCGGCGCTGGGGCTGTGGCTGCTGAGCAGACCGGCGTCCGTGATCGTCCTGATCCAGTTCAGCTTTGCGGCGGTCTTGCTGTTTCATGGTGTGATCGACCTTCAGAGCGCGCTGAGCCTCATGCGGGAGGGCTGGCCCCGGTGGTGGATCGATCTGGCTCTGGCCGCCCTGACCCTGGTGCTGGGGGGTGTGGTGCTGTTCAATCCTTTTGGCACCATGGAGGCTCTCACGATCCTCATCGGTCTGTCCCTGGTGTATGACGGAATCAGCGATCTGGTGCTGATCCACCGGCTGAGCCGGGCTTTCCGGGAGGCGGAGCGCCGCGGAGATGTGATCGAGACGGAGGGCTGGAGCCGTGACGACGAATAGGCTGCGGGAGGTGGATCTGGAGCGGGGGATGCCCACCATGCGGGCCGCCCTTCAGCAGCTGAGCTTTGAGCTGCGGCGGGGCCGCAGCCTGGGCTGTGCCGCCGTGAAGCTGATTCACGGTTACGGCTCCTCCGGCAAGGGAGGGCGCATCCGGGTGGAGGCCCGGGCCTGCCTGGCTCGGATGAAGGAGCGGGGGGAACTGCGGGATGTGATCCCGGGGGAGGAGTTCACCATCTTTGAACCCCGGACTCTGGCGGCCTTTCAGCGGTGCCCCGATCTGCGGAAGGACCCGGATCTGGAGCGGCACAACAATGGGATCACCGTGGTGGTGTTATAAAAGAGGGACAGGCTGAAAGCACCCTCACAGCGGATCAAAAATCCGCCAGAGAGAAGCTCCACCGTCCGCCGGCGGGGCGGTTCAGCTCAAATCTGCCGTTTCCGGGGGCATATACCTCGAAGATAAGACTTTCCTGTCAGACTTTTCAATCAAACGATCCCAGTCCCTGTTGGGACGGGATGAAAAAAGCACGCCCTCTGTCCCCGGGATTCAGAGACAGAGGGCGTGCTTGGTATCTTTAGGCGAGGAGGTCAAACAGACTGCCCCACAGATAGTCCAGGTCCTCGAAACGAGTGTCCGGGGACAGAAGGAACAGGGCGCAGTCCCCGTCCAGGCGGGCGCGGACACCCGCTGAGGCGGCCAGCCGGTCCAGTATTTTGGCGGCATCGTGCCCAGGGAAACGGGCACGGACTGCCCCGGCGGCCTCATCGGCGGAGAGGACCTCCGGCCCGCCGGGGCCGAAGTCCAGCAGCCGGGCCCGGAGGTGGCGGGTCAGGCGGGCGACACGGGCTTCGGAGCCCGGGACGCGGTTGGGATGGGTCAGGTCGATCTGTCTCATAGTCTGGTCTCCAGTGGGACGCTGATGGGGTAGGACCGGGAGCCCAGCCGCTGGAGCAGGATGGGCAGGACCCGGGCCGAGTCTGTGCCGGCGTCCAAAGTCAAATAGGCGCTGTTCCGCTGGCTGCCGATCTTGCGGATCACCGCATTGGCGTGGGTGGAGGCTGAGGTCTGGCTGCCTGCGGGGACGGCGTTTACCGTCTCGTTCCAGCAGACCCAGCCCTCCTCCTGAAGGGCGCTTCGCTGGCCGTCTGGTACCAGGGCAAGGGTGGTGCGGACATAGCCGATCCGCTCCAAGGTCTGGCTGCCTTTCTCCAGAAGCCGGCGGGTGGCGGCGGCGGTCTCTCCCTCGGCCAGCAGCCCCACACTGTGGCCGCTGCCTAAGATGCGGTAGAGCAGGTCATCCTCCCGCTCCAGCCCATCAGCAGGGAAGAAAAACACGCCTGTTTTGTTGTTTGCGTCCAGAGCGTCCAGCACCTGGGCCAATCCCTGGGTGTCGTCACAGCGGAAGCCAAGATAGACCAGCGTATTACCGGTGTCCTCGGGCTCCTCCTGAAGCGGTGCGTCGGTCCCGGAGCTGGTGGGCGGGCGGATGCCGGGGGTAGGCGGACTCTGTTGGGACTGGCTGTACTCCCGGAGGTAGCGGCTGATGAGGTTGCTGGCAGCATCCACAAAGGCTACGTCAGAGAGACTGACAGCACTGTTTTTGACCCGGACGATGTGCCCTTCCGGGATGGCGATGACAGAGTAGGACAGGCCGAAAAAGCTGCAAACCTGGCCGACTGGCAGGTAAGGACGGCCGTTGCGCAGGATAGCTCGTCCTTTGAGCGGCGTACCGGAGATATAGTCATAGCTGATGCCGCGGTTGAGGTCGAAGGTCAGGATCTGCTGGGTGGTGAAAAGAGAGGCGATCCCGGTGTCCCGGTTATAGCTGAAGTTGAGGCCGAAGCCGATGCCGGTGGAGTTGGTCCCGTCAAAGACGGAGTGGGGGACATAAAGTACGCCGCCGGACCAGACCGGCATGGTGCTGTCACTAAGGGTGATCATACTGTCGTTGACCACGGAGAAGTAGACGTCTCCCGCCGCGGAGACAGGGCCGGACAGCCCCAGGCACAGCGCCAGGGCACAAATCAGCGCCAGCAGGCGGCGGAGCAGCTTGTGGTGGAACATTGTGGACCTCCTTTCTCACGGAGAAACGGGGGTGGAGGCGGACTTAGAGGCCGAAGCGGCCCAGCACCCATACCAGAAGAGCCACCGCTAGGAAGAAGGCCAGCACGGCCCAGTCACGGGTGGCATAGCGCAGCTGGCGCAGGCGGGTGCGGCCCTCGCCGCCGTGGTAGCAGCGGCACTCCATAGCCACGGCCAGCTCGTCGGCCCGGCGGAAGGCGGAAATGAACAGGGGGACCAGCAACGGGATGAGGGATTTTGCCCGCTGGAGCAGGTTCCCACTCTCAAAGTCGGCCCCGCGGGCCCGCTGGGCGGACATGATCTTGTCCGTCTCCTCGATGAGGGTGGGGATGAAGCGCAGGGCAATGGACATCATCATGGACAGCTCATGGACGGGGACCTTGATCTTCTTCAGGGGCCCCAGCAGGGACTCCAGCCCGTCGGTAAGCAGGATGGGTGAGGTGGTATAGGTCAGCAGAAAGGTGCCCGCGATGAGCATCAGGATCCGAATGACCATAAAGAAGGCGTTGACCACGCCCTCCATGGTGACTGTGAGGATCCAGAAATGGAACAGAACATGCTCGCCCGGGGTGTAGAACAGGTTTAGCACCGCGGTGAAGATCAGGATGAATACCACCGGCTTCATGCCCCGGAAGAGAGACTTCAGCGGGACATGGGAGAGGGAGATGGACAGGGCCAGCACACAGAACATGATGGCGTAGGTGAAGAAGTGCTTGGCCAGGAACAGGGCCACGATGTACAGCACCACAGCCAGGATCTTGGTCCGGGGGTCCAGCCGGTGGAGCAGGGAGTTCCCGGGGAAATACTGCCCCAGGGTGATGTCCTTCAGCGCCATTCAGCCCACCCCCTTCAGCTTGGCCAGGACAGCCGCCTTGGCCTGTTCGATCGTGTACACCGATGGTCCAATGTCCACACCCATGGCCCGGAGACGGTTGAATACCCGGGTCATCTGGGGCACGCCCAGGCCCATGGCCTCCAGCTCCGGGCCGTGCTGGAACACCTCACTGGGGGCGCCGTGGAAGGGGATGCGTCCGTCGTTGACCACCACCAGGCGGTCCACCGTCCGGGCCACCTCCTCCATGGAGTGGGAGACCAGGATGATGGTGGCGTTGTGGGCCTGGTGATAGTCCCGGATGTTGCCCAGGATGGACTCCACCCCCACCGGGTCCAGGCCGGCGGTGGGCTCGTCCAGGATGAGCACCTTGGGCTCCATGGCGATGACGCCGGCGATGGCCACCCGGCGCTTCTGGCCGCCGGACAGCTCAAAGGGGGACTTCTCCAGCTGTTCATCCCGCAGGCCCACGAAATGCGCAGCCTCCCGCACCCGGCGGTCCACCTCGGCCTCGTCCAGCCCCATGTTCTTGGGGCCGAAGGAGATGTCCTGATAGACGGTCTCCTCAAACAGCTGGTACTCCGGGTACTGGAATACCAGTCCCACCTGGAACCGGGTCTGCCGGGTGGTCTTGGGGTCGCTCCAGATATCGGTCCCCTGGAAGAGGACCTGGCCGGAGGTGGGCTTGAGCAGTCCGTTGAGGTGCTGGATCAGGGTGGACTTGCCCGACCCGGTGTGGCCGATGATCCCCAGGTATTCGCCCTGATAGGCGGTAAAGTCCACATCCAGCAGGGCCCCGCGCTCAAAGGGAGTGCCGGCGGAGTAGATGTGGGAGAGCTTCTTTGTCTCGAGAATTGCTTCCATGAAGTGTGTTCCGTCCTTTGTGTAAAGTGGTGCACGCCTCTCGGAGAGGTCGCGCCCTCGTCCTCGCAAGCTCCATATCATTCGCGTCCCCGCGTATGGGAACGCTCACTCATTTCGCTGCTCGTCCTCTCCCACACACAACCGCTTTGCTGGGTTGTGTGTGGGCAGGCCGCCTGCGGCGGCCAGTCCAGTCAAGCCAACAGTTCCTTCAGCGCCTGTGCGCACTCCTCGTCGCTGAGGGCGTCCAGAGGGACGTCCAGGCCCTCCCGGCGCAGCTCCCAAAGCAGCTGGGTGGTCTCCGGAACGGTGAGGCCCACCGCCTTCAGACCCTCCACATCCTGGAAGATCTCCTTCGGCGCGCCGTCGGCGATGACCCGGCCCTTGGCCATGACCACCAGACGGTCGGCCTGGGCGGCCTCGTCCATGTGGTGGGTGATGAGGACCACGGTGACGCCCCGCTGGCGGTTGAGCGCCTTGATGGTGCGCAGCACGTCCGCTCGGCCGATGGGGTCCAGCATGGCGGTAGGCTCGTCCAGAACGATGCACCGGGGCTGCATGGCAATGACGCCGGCGATGGCGATGCGCTGTTTTTGACCGCCGGACAGCAGATGGGGGGCGTGTTCCCGGAACTCATACATTCCAACGGCCTTCAGGGCGTCGTCCACCCGGCGGCGGATCTCCTCGGGAGGGACGCCCAGGTTCTCCGGCGCGAAGGCCACATCCTCCTCCACCACGTTGGCCACGATCTGGTTGTCCGGGTTCTGGAACACCATGCCCACCGTCCGGCGGATGGCCAGCAGCAGATGTTCGTCCAGGGTGTCCATTCCCTCCACGTACACATGGCCCCCGCAGGGCAGCAGAACACCGTTGAGCGTCTTGGCCAGGGTGGACTTGCCGGATCCGTTGTGGCCCAGCACCACCACGAAGGAGCCCTGCTCAATGGTCAGGTCCACGCCCTTCAGGGCCAGAACCGGCTCCGCTCCCTCGTCCGCCGGGTAGGCGTACTGTAAATTCTCCGTTCGGATGATCTCCGCCATAGCTGTCCTCATTTCGTCAGTCTTGTATTTGCCGGACCCTGAACCGCCGGGTCCAGCCGGGGGCTGCCCGGTCCAGCAGGCACCAGCTCCAGAAGCCGCAAAAGGCCCCCAGGGTGTTGAGCCACAGGTCGTCGATGTCAAAGGCCCGGCCCACCAGCAGCTGCCAGCACTCAATGAACCCCGTGACACACAGGCCCGCGGCGAGCGCGCGTTTCCACGTGCCCCCCCGCCACAGCAGGGCGGGGAAAAAGCCAAAGGGCAGGAACATGATCAGATTCCCCGCCAGGATGTAACCGTCGCCCAGGGTCCGGAAGGGAACCAGATTGACAGTCCCCGGAGCGAAGAAGGGATTCCCCTCCCCGTTCCAGCCGCAGCCCTGAAGCAGGTCCGCCAGGGCCTGGACGACCCATCGGGGCGTCAGGGTCACCAGGGCCATGCCGCCGCAGAACATCCAGAAGAGGGCCATCCCCGCCTCCCGGACCGCCGGACTGGCAAGGCCCGCGGCGGCGAGGTGCCGCCGGCGCCGGGGGCTCAGGCACCCAAAGAGCGCCAGGGCAGGCACCGCCCCCGCTGCCAGCGTCAGCAGGTATGCCGCAGTCCGTCCCACGGCCTCACTCGCTGCACCAGCGGCCTGTGGCACCGCAGGGCAGAGCCAGGCCCGTCTCCGTCACCGGCAGGCCCAGCTCGTCCCAGGTGCACTTGCCGCCGTATTTGGCCCCCACCAACAGATGCAGCAGATACCCCAGCACCGACGGGGCCAGGCCCGTGGTGTAGGAGTTGATGAGCACGAACAGGGGCCGCTCCGACAGCACGCCGGCGCAGAGCTTCACGAAGTCGTAGAGGTTGTCCTCCAGCTTCCACACCTCGCCGCCGGGGCCCCGGCCGTAGCTGGGCGGGTCCATGATGATGGCGTCGTAGGTCTTGCCCCGGCGGATCTCCCGCTCCACAAACTTGCCGCAGTCGTCCACGATCCAGCGGATGGGGGCCTCCCCCAAGCCGGAGAGTCTGGCGTTTTCCCTGGCCCAGGCCACCATGCCCTTGGCCGCGTCCACGTGGCAGACGCTGGCCCCCGCCTTGGCGCAGGCCACCGTAGCCCCGCCGGTGTAGGCGAACAGGTTCAGCACCCGGATGGGCCGCCCGGCGTTCCGGATCTTCTCCATGGCGAAATCCCAGTTCACCGCCTGTTCCGGAAACAGGCCCGTGTGCTTGAAGTTCATGGGCTTCACCTGGAAGGTCAGGTCCCGGTAGCGGATCTTCCAGCTCTCCGGCAGGGTCTTCTTCTCCCAGTGGCCGCCGCCGGACTGGCTGCGGAGATACCGGGCGTTGGCCCGCTTCCAGGCGGGGTTCTTCCGGGGGCTGTCCCAGATGGCCTGGGGGTCCGGCCGCACCAGGTACTGCTCTCCCCAGCGCTCCAGCTTCTCTCCCCCGCCGCAGTCCAGCAGCTCATAGTCCCGCCATTGCTCCGCGATCCACATACCAAAATTCCTCCAGACAAACTCTTATCCATTGTAAATCATGTTATTATACCGCCTTGGGACCGTGTCCGTCAACCGTTTGGGGCGGTTTTATCCCGCCCATGCGCAGAAAAAGAGACCGCCGGGCGGCGGTCTCACAGGGGCTGTGCTTCAATGCACGGCATCCCACAGCTCCCGGGCAAAGGCCCGGGTGCGGGCCTCTTTCTCCGCGTCCATGAAGGGGACGTCATACCCCAGGTGCCGCTCCGCGTGGCTGCCCAGAAAACGGAGCTGGGCGTGCTTGCAGTACCGGCGCATCCCCTCCTCGAACAGGTCGCAGCCCCGCTCCGGGCGGTAGCCGCAGGTCAGCAGCAGAGCCAGGGCTTTCCCCGCCCACAGGGCGGGACCTTTTTCCGCCCCGTAATACTTGTCCATGCCATACACCAGCCGGTCCAGCAATGCCTTCATGGGCGGCGTGCAGTACCAGGAATAGATGGGCGTGGCCAGCACGATCAGGTCGCACGCCAGCACCTTGTCAAAGATCGTGGGCACGTCGTCCCGCTGAGCGCAACCGAATGCCGTCCAGTCCCGCTGGCAGGCCCGGCAGGCCGTGCAGGGCCTGATCTCCAGAGCATGGAGCCATACAGTTTCCGTCTCCGCCCCCAGCCCTTCCAGCTCCTGCCGGAAGGGGCCCAGCAGGGCGTTGGTATTGCCCTGTTTTCTGGGACTGCCCATCAGAATGCACACCTTCATCGAATCGCTCCCCCTTCTCTGCCGGCCAATCTTGTTGGTTCCATCATACCTGGAACGGGACGGTCCGTCAAGGAGAGGACGCATGCAGGGCCGGGACAGTATGTCCCGGCCCTGCGGCACTCTGTTCAGTTCTTTTCCAGCAGTGTTTCCAGCCGCTGGAGGATCACTGCCGTCTGGGCGCGCGTGGCGGAGCCGGACGGATCCAGCGTGCCGTCGGACCGGCCCTGGAGCAGTCCGGCAGACACCGCCCAGGCCAGGGCCTCCCGGGCATAGTCCGCCACAGCGGCGCTGTCGGAGAAGCGGCTCAGGTCCGTCCGGCCCGCGGTATCCGCTCCTCTGTATTCCGTGTACCGGAACAGGATGGCCGCCAGCTGCTGGCGGGTGATCCGCCCCTCCGGGCGGAAGGTGCCGTCGTCAAAGCCCCGGACGATTCCCCGCTGTTCCGCCCAGGCCACCGCATCGGCGCAGTAGCTGTCCGCCGCCACATCGGTGAAGGGAGGCGTCCCCGCCCTGGGTCTGCCCTCCAGTCGGTAGAGGATGGCGGCGATCATGCCCCGGTTGGATGCCCGGTCAGGGGAAAAGGTGCTGCCGGTGGTCCCCTGCATCAGCCCCGCCTCATACACATATTGGACCGCCTCTTCATACCACGCGCCGGGGGGTACGTCCCGGAAGGGATTATCCCAGGTGCTGCGGAAAGCCCCGCTGGCGGCAGCGATCAGCTCTCCCCCATCGTCCTGGGAGATCTCCCAGAACCCCACGCCGCCCAGACCCAGAGACCGGGCCAGCTGTGCCTTGGCAGCGAGGGACACGGCATCGTCGTAGGAGACGAAGGTGCGGTTTCCGTAGAGCCAGGGCACCTGCGCCTCTTCATGGCGGAACTGGCGGTAGTCCGTGTTGTCCAGATAGCTCTTCTTCAGCATCTTGTAGCTGACGGATTTGGCTGATGTGTAAGTGCTGTACAGGCCGTTGTTCTGGGCCTTGACCCCCTGGTAGGCATAGCCGTACAAAGGCATCCCCAGGACGATCTTTTCCGCCGGGATACCCTTTTTCAGATAGGCCTGTACGCAATCGGAGATGCTGCTTCTGCTCTGGGGCGAGGTGCCGGAGGGCGCATACAGGGGTGCGTTGAAGTCCGCGTAGGTATCCCAGGTGCCGTGGAGGTCATAGCCCATCACGAAGATGTGGTCCACAATGGCGGCCACCTTCACGGCCTCGATCTGGTTTAAGTACCAGCTCCCGGCGGCGCCGGCGATAGTGAGGGCATAGTCCTTCCCGTCCCGGCGGCCCTGCCGATCCAGCTGCTCCCGCAGCTCCTGAAGCAGCAGAGTGAAGTTCTGCTTGTCCGCCGGGCGGTGGATGGTCCCCGCCGCGCCGCCGGATACCGGGTACTCCCAGTCCAGGTCCACCCCGTCCAGGCCCTGCTCCACCACAAAGTCCACACAGCTGGCAGCGAAGCTCTCCCGCCGGGCCGCCGTGGCGGCCGCGTCGGAGAAGTACTGGGAGTCCGACCACCCGCCCACGGAGATCAGCAGCTTGAGATGCTGGTTCTGCTGGCGCAGCTTCCGCAGGGCGGCCAGGTTCTTTTGGTCATGGGCGGGATTCTCCAGAGCAATGGTGAGGGTATCTGGGTCGATCTGGGCAAAGGCGTAGTTGATCTGAGTCAGATGCTCCGCCGGGATTTGGTCAGGGGTGAAGCCCTGGTAGGCCGCCCATCCGGCGTAGTAGCCCACCGCCTCTCCTCCGGCGGAATATGTACGCTCTTCCGCCTCCGTGGGGGTGCCCAGCAGCAGGGCCGCCATACACAGGACGGCCAGCGCGGCGGCGGTTCGTCTGA
>ERZ791741.1583-NODE-1583-length-18293-cov-41.583507_pt1 | contig 18293 bp, 16 predicted proteins | sample MGYA00510040_ERZ791741 | MGnify/ENA primary metagenome ERZ791741 (study PRJEB30046, sample SAMN00791960) | human gut metagenome | study: EMG produced TPA metagenomics assembly of the A metagenome-wide association study of gut microbiota in type 2... | reverse complement strand
GCATCCGAATATACAGTCAACTTTCGATCCTAGAAAGGCATTGTGTCAATATATTTGTGAAAAAATGTCCTGACCGCTACTATATCGTCTGGTAATACCAGAGAATATTCCCTATGGTGTTTCCAAAGGGGGTATTTTATGTCGATTTTTGTGGAGATCGGAACCACGATCGTCTCTCTTCGCAAAGAGAAAGGGCTCACCCAGGAACAGCTTGCCCTGGAGTGTGAGATCAGCGTGTCCTACCTTCGTAGGATCGAGCACGGCGAGGCAAACCCCACCATCCATGCACTGTGGCGCCTGGCGGAGGTGCTGGAGGTGGAACTGCAGAACCCGCTGGCCGGCGCAGTGACAGCGGAGGCCGCAGGATGAGGCGGGGGAGGGCGAGGCGGCCCGCCCCCGTCTCCGAGGCGGCTTTTCGCCGGCCTATGGCCATTGTGGTGATCAAGCAGTTCGGCAGCGGGGAGACCTACCCGGTCTGCCCCCGGTGCCGGATCACCATGGAGCGGGAGTACCAGAATTTTTCGACCAACGTTGACACCGCAACCTACCGCTACAACTGGCTGGGCGAGCGGCAGAAAAAGAACGACCCGGGAGAGCAGTCGTACCAGTACATGCGCTCGGACAACGACAACTGGAACGCCACCGTTACCCTGAACTACCGCATCGCGCACGGCCACACGCTCACGTTCAACAACGTGTTCAACGCGTTCCGCCGCGAGAATACCTCTTTATTATATAACACCGAGACGACGGAAGCCATCGCAAAGCAGTCGCGCAAGAACATCGCGGGCCTGTCTTACCGCCTTATGCCGTCGGAAAAATGGAACATCTCCGTCTTCGGAAAGTATTACAGCCTCTACGTTGCAGGCCCTGTGGCCACCGACGAGAACGCATCCGACTTTGTAAGGCGCTCGCGGACGCTCGACTCCTGGGGCTTTGGCGCGGCCGGAACGTACTTCATCCTGCCCGGATTTCAGGCCAAGCTGTCATACGAAAAGGCGTACCGCCTGCCCACGGTGGAGGAGATGTTCGGCGACGAAGACCTTGAGACGGGCAGCGTAATGCTGCGTCCGGAGCAGAGCCACAACGTAAACGTGAACCTTAGTTACCAGAAGACGCTCGGCCAGCACTCGCTCTACGCCGAGGCAGGCTTCATCTACCGCGACACGCGCGACTACATCCAGCGCAGCATCGCCAGCCTTAGCGGCAACCGCGAGGGCGCGTATTACGAGAACTACGGCAAGGTGAAGACCGTAGGCTACAACTTCTCCGTGCGCTATAACCTTGGCCGGTGGCTTAGCGTCGGCGGCAACTTCACCCACATGGACGTAGAGGACAACGAACGGCTGATGACCGGCAGCACATCCGTCGCCAACCCCATGTACGGCTCGCGTATGCCCAACGTGCCATACCAGTTCGCCGACAGCGACGTGAACCTGTACTGGCACGACCTCGGAGGGAAAGGAAACGTGCTCACGCTGACCTACGACAACCAGTATCTGCACAGCTTTTGCTACTACTCCGACGGCCTTAGCGCGGTCAACTTGTCTGACTACATGGTGCCTACGCAGTTCTCCCACAACCTCACTCTTTCCTACAGCATCTGCAGCGGACGGTATAACTTCTCGTTCGAGTGCCGCAACTTCACCGACGAAAACCTCTACGACAACTTCAGTCTGCAAAAAGCCGGCCGCGCGTTCTACGGCAAAGTGAGGGTGAACCTTGGCAAGTGAAGAGTGAAGAACTAAGAGTTAAGAATTCAATAGCTTACCCCTATCGGGCCTATCAGCCCTATTTCTCACATTAGTCTTATATTAATCATCAATCAATAAACCAATGAAGAAGTTTTATCTTTTTGCCGGAATGGCTGCGATAGCGCTCTCCGGCGTGTCCCTTACGTCATGTTCTGACGACGAAACGGGCGGTGGCGGCACCGGCTCTGATGCCCTTACCAACCCTTACGTGATAGCCGCGACGGTGAACAGCACCAGCGCCGAGGCCAACGTTCTTACCACGGCAGAGTCTCTTAGCGGTGAAATAACCGCGTCGGGACTGGCCAACGATGGTGCAACCTACTGGGTGTTCCACTCCAACAAGTACCTGTACGCCCTGAATTACCACCAGGGCGAGTCCGGCACAACGTTCTCCTTCGTGCGCAATCAGACAACAAAGGCGCTCCAGCAGCGTGCCAACGAATACTTCGTTACGCGCTTCACAACCTACGGACTGTATGACGACAAGATTATAACGACGTCGAGCGGCGAGGGCAATCCCGATTGGGCAGACCCCGTGACGGAGTATATTCCATACGTATTCAAGATTTCTTACCTCGACGTTGACGACGAGACGTTCGTCTCCAACCAAACCGCGACATCGGGAAGCGAGGGCGTTGTGAGCGACGAAAGCTACATCTGCGAGAACTTTTTGGGCAACGGCGAGTACGTGACGCTGGCAGGTCTCGAGCAGGTTGACCGCAAGATATACAGCGCCGCCATACCAATGGGGCTGTCGCAGTACGGCTGCCAGCAGTTCACCGACGATGAGCGGACGCAATACAAGTATGTGCGCCCGGGGTATGAAGACCTTATCAAGACCGAGGACGGCGGCTCGAACAGCAGCAGTTACAAGAAAGGCGAGCTGCAATGGACGCAGTGGCCCGACTCATGTTGGGTGGCGATATTCACCGACGACACGTTCAAGGAGAAGAAAATCGTGAAGACCGACAAGATAAGTTATGCCTGCGGACGCATGAAGTCGCAGTATTACCAGATGGTATGGGCCACCGACGACGGCCAATACGTGTACGTAATATCTCCGAGTTACGCCAAGACGATGAGCGACTCGCGCCAGCAGACATCGCTTCCGGCAGGAGTTGTGCGCATAAACACGCAGACCGAGGACTTTGACGACTACTACTGCAACCTCGAACAGCTGTCGCAGAACGGCCTGCAGCGCAGCTGGTATATGGGCGGCAGCAACTTCCTGTTCCTCATGTATGACGCTCCCATCACTTCGTCTACGAAGACTGCCAACCAGCTTGCCGTGTTCAATGCCGAAAACAAGACGCTGACAGCTGTCACCGGCCTGCCATCCGACGTTACCGGCTTCGGCTCTACGCCTTACTTCGAGAACGGTTACGCCTACGTATCGGTGAACACCGCGAGTGGATACCCTGCCATCTGGCAAATCAATCCGCAGTCGGGCGTGGCGATGAAGACGCTCACCGTCAACGGCGCAACTACGCTTACTGGAATTGGAAGAATAGATTAATAGAGTAGACGAGTGGCGAGTGACAAGTCAACAAGTGACGAGTGAACGGGTGGACAAGGAAATTTGCCTTGCCAATAAAACACATGCCCTTGTTAACTTGTCGACTCGTCACTTGTTGACTTGTTACTTGTCACTTGTTGACTTGTCACTCGTCACTTGTTGACTTGTCACTCGTCACTCGTCAACTAATAAGAGAATGAAACACTTTATCAGGAAAATCCATCTTTGGCTGTCAGTTCCATTCGGCCTGATAATCACCTTGGTGTGCTTCTCGGGGGCGATGCTCGTGTTCGAGAAGGAGGTGACGCAGCTGTTCAACGGCGGCCTTTATACGGTTGAGAAGGCCGGAGGCAGGCCGCTGCCTGTCGGCGTTTTGGTCGACAAGGTGGCGCAAACGCTGCCAGAAGGAATGCGTGTTACGGGCGTAACGGTGAGTTCCGACACTGAAAAGGCGTACAGCGTAAGCATCTCCAAGCCGCATCGTGCGGCGGTAATCGTCAATCAGTACACGGGCGAAGTCAAGGGGCGGCAGGAGCGCAACGCCTTTTTCGCAGCCATGTTCAGCCTGCACCGCTGGCTGATGGACAACGGACGGCCCGAGGGGCGGCCTGTTTACGGCAAGATAATAGTGGGAATATCCACAATAATGTTTGTCATTGCGCTTGTGTCGGGCATCATAATATGGTGGCCGAAGACGCGCCGCGCACTGCGCAACAGCCTCAAACTGACGCTGCGCAATGGCCGTTTCCGCCTGTGGCACAGCCTCCATGTGGCCGGAGGAATGTATGCCGTGCTGCTGCTACTTGTCATGTCGCTTACTGGACTTACGTGGTCGTTCTCATGGTACCGCACCGCCTTCTACGCCGCCTTTGGCGTTGAAGTGTCAGCCAAGGGCGCGGCGCACGGCGGAAAGGCCGCCGGAAACGGCAGGAAGGCTGGCAGAAACGTGGATGACGGCAAGCGTACAGCCACCATGAACACCGCCGTGTGGCAGCAGGTATATGACCGCCTGCACGCCGGCAACCCCGACGCGCGCTCCATCACCATATCCGACGGCACGGCTACGGTAAGCTCCGCAGCTTTCGGCAACACCCGCGCTGCCGACCGTTATACGTTCGACGTGCGCACCGGGCGCATCACTTCCGTGACGAAGTATGCCGACGCGGCAAGGCAGAGCAAGCTGCGCGGCTTGATATATTCGGTACATGTAGGCTCGTTCGGCGGTCTGCTTACACGCCTTATGTGGTTTGCCGCCGCTCTTATGGGCGCTACTCTGCCGCTTACGGGCTACTACCTGTGGCTGCGCAGGCTGAGTAACGGCGCACGGCGTAAGGCTGCCTGCACGGCCTGATGCGACGCGTTATGTAACATGTTGATATCCAATAGCTTATAAAAGGCCGTCTTTTGCATTGCAAAAGGTGGCCTTTTAGCGTGTAAAAGACGGTCTTTTGCATTGCGATTGGCCGTCAATTGAAGACCTGCCCCGGCCCTCCCGAAGCGTGGGAGCCTGATTGCCTGTTATTTTCTGATGGCATACCATCTTCTACTGACATGTGGGTATGGCGGCGGCATACCTATTATTGTGTACCGCCTGGCACTTAGCAGCGCCGCCTTCCGCCGTTTGCTGGAAGTGCGGCACACTTTATTTCGCATATCGGACAACGTGTTCTCTTTTGGCGGAGGCCGCATACCTATTTGTTGTCATTGCCGGATTGCGCGGCATTCTTTCTTTTTTACCGATTTTTAAGTATTGCTAACATTTGCCGATTGTCGTACTTTTGCAGCGCAAATCATTGTTACAGACAAACCATAAGACTAAAATATGAATAAGATTACGACAAAGTTATTGCTGTGCGCGCTGGCCGCATGCCTCGCCACGGCTACGGCTCGGGCGCAAGTCTCGGTGTCGGACAGCGTGCAGCAGCACGTCAAGGGCAACCGCCTGAGCATAGGCGGCTACGGCGAGATAGCCTATTCGCGCAACTTCTACAGCGACCGCGACCACCGCTACAGCGACCCGGCGACTGCGGCCAAAGACCCTTCGCACGGACGTTTTGACATCCCCCACGCTGTAATCTACATCAACTACGATTTCGGCAAGGGCTGGACGTTCGGCACGGAAATAGAGTTCGAGCACGGCGGAAGCGGCGGAGCGATAGAGTCGGAGGCTGAAGAGGCCGTTGAATGGGAGCAGGAAACCGAGAAGGGCGGCGAGGTAGAGCTTGAGCAGTTCTGGATTCAGAAGTCCTTTTGCAAGGAGTTCAACATCCGCGCAGGCCACATCGTGGTGCCCGTCGGACTTACCAACGCCCACCACGAGCCGCTCAACTTCTTCACCGTGTACCGCCCGGAGGGTGAGAACACCATACTGCCAAGCACGTGGCACCAGACGGGCATCTCGCTCTGGGGACGCTCGGGCGACTTCCGTTACGAGTTCCAGTTCGTATCGGGGCTTGACGCTTTCATGTTCAACCGCGTCAATTGGATAGGCAACGGCACTACAAGCCCGTGGGAGTTCGAGGTCGCCAACAGGTACGGCTTTGTGGCGCGCGTCGACAACTACACGATACCCGGCCTGCGCATAGGCCTGAGCGGATACTACGGACAGACAATGCACAACACATATCCCAACGACATGTCAACCGACAACTCCGTTCTTAAAGACGTTAAGGGCAAGCTTTACCTCGGCGCGATAGACTTCACGTATGACAACCACAACTGGATAGTACGCGGAAACGCCGACTACGGATATGTCTCGGATGCCGCGATAATAAGCCAGTACAAGGCCAACGTCACGGCGGGCACCGCCCCTTACGAGAAGCAAGGCTTCGGCAGCCACGCCATTGCGACAAGCATCGAGGCCGGGTATGACATCTTCTCGCAAATCCACAAGCTGCGCGGCAAGCAGAAACTATACATCTTCGGCCATTACGAATATTATGACTCGTACATCGGTTCGACAGGAAGCAACCAGTACACAAAGAAAATCATAGCCGCCGGAGGCGTGAACTATTACCCCATTCCGCAAATCTGCATCAAGGGAGAATACAACCACCGCTTCCTCCGCTCGAAGTTCAACGACGAGCCGTCGGTAAACATCGGCGTCGCATATCAGGGATTTTTCATGTAACAAGTAAACATTAACGGATATCAACAAACAATGGAAAAGATTTCAAAACTATTCACGGCTCTCTTCATGGGGCTGTTTGCTGTGAGCCTGACCGCTTGCAGCGACGATGACAACGGCGGTGGCGATGAAGGCGTTATTGACCCGTACACTTATCCTTCGGCAGCACCCACGTCGTTGGAGGATGTCGTAACCGTTTATCTTAACGACGTTATTTATCCTACTTACACAAGTCTGGCCAACCATGCGCAGGTGCTTTACGAAGCTTGCAACACGCTTTACCAGGCCGCCGAGGCCGGAACCATGACGCAGGCGCAGATCGACGCGGCCTGCGAGGCGTTCAGCGACGCGCGCGTTGACTGGGAGCGTAGCGAGGCTTGGCTGTATGGCGCGGCTTCAGACCATGACATCGACCCGCACATCGACTCCTGGCCGCTCGACCAGACACAGATGCGCACGTTCCTTACCAACCCCACCATGGTGGCCGGTATCAAGGGAAGCAACCCCGCATTGTTCGTTCGTGAAAACAATGCGGTCTACGACACAGCCCTCGGTTTCCACGGAATGGAGTTCGTCCTCTTCCGTGACGGCGGCAACCGGACGCTCGAAGCGCTTTCGCAGAATGAGACAATGGAGGGCATGACGTCAGTCGCCGCAATCGACGAGCTGGCTTTCCTTGCAGCTGTGGCAGCCGACCTGCGCGACAAGTGCTTCCAGCTTGAGTACTGTTGGCTGGGCGGTGACACCGGCACGCAGCACATAACACACCTGCAAACCAACTGCACCGACATCACTGCTGACGAGCTCGTGTCGCCTTTCGGCAACAGTTACGGAGCCGACATGCTGGCTACCGGCAGCGCGTCCCAATGCTCTTATCCAAGCTGGCAGAACTGTGCCAACAACATTTTCATCGGCGGTTGCTCGAACATTTGCCAGGAAGTGTACTCGCAGAAGCTTGGACAGGCTTACCGTGTGGCCACAGGACAGGGCGGTGAAGACGACGCTTCGGATTACATCGAGTCGCCTTACAGCAAGCGTTCGTTCCGCGATTACAGGGACAACATCTATTCAATCAAGAACTCTCTCTTCGGTTCTACGGACATAACACTTACCACTCCGCTCCAGAACTCGTTGCTGAACTACCTCAAGAAGAATGGCTACAGCCGCACGGCTAACCTCTCGGCTTCGCTCCAGGAGGCCATCGACGCGTTGACATCGGCCATGAACAGCGGTATAGCCTTTGTCGACGACCCGGGCAACCGGCAGGTTCAGGAGTGCATAACGGCAGTCAACGCCCTCGACGACGAGCTTAACCAGGCCGGCCGCTGGATAGCAAGGCAGCTGTAAGTGCATCCGTAACAATACGTGGAGTAGCTCCGCCTTGCAAACGGGCGGTGCTACTCATTATGGCTTTTGAATATTAATGTGAAACGCAAAGCATAAAACCTTAAAAATGAACATTATGAAGCATATTAACGTTTTATTCCTTTCAGCTGCGGCGTTTGCGATTGCTGCTTCGGTCGCAGCATGTTCCGACGACGAAGTAAAGGCTGACTACAGCGGCCCGGAAGCACAATACGTAGGGCAGAAGGTAGGCAACTTTTCGGCTGACGAGTGGTATCCCGGCGGACAGCTCGGCACCACGGACAACATATCGTCTAACTGTTATTCCGACGAAACGCCTGCTACAGAGAGCATGGGGCTTATGGACGAGTTCTTCCAAGGCGAACAGATTTTCGAGAAACAGGTAACTTTCGCGCAGCCGCCGTACTTCGGTCTCGGCCCTGCGTCAACCCGGCGCTCGTGCATAGACTGCCACCCGAGCTACGGCCACGGGCAACGTTTCGACTCATACACAACCCAGTATGACAACGGCAACGGCTACCTCTTGGTTGTCTACCATCCGAATGACGGGGCGAACAGCAACGACGGACCTTATATCAGCGAGGTTACAGGCATGCCGCAGACGCAAGCCGTGTCGCCGTTCCTGCCCCCGATAGAGGAAGACCAGATTGACTTGCAGTGGAAAACGGTGACGGCCATGGAGAGCGGACTGCCATTGCAGTTCCCAGACGGCGAGCGGTACAGCCTGATTTACCCTGAACTCAACATCCCGAGGAGCGCGTTTAACGTGGAGTGGGAGAGCGGCGAGCCGCTTGCCTTCCGATTGGAATCGACCATAGGAATAATTGGAACTGGCTTGTTGGACGCCATTCCGCAGGACTCTATCAAAGCCCAATACGCAAGTACGGCGGCTTATTTCGCGGCTCAGGGTGCCGATGTGAGCGAGTATGTCAATCCTAACTTCTGGGATGCAGGCGCAAACGACTTCGCCTCGGGCGCATGGTACACCATGAATGCAGGCTCAATGGCCGACGGTTCGGCAGGCGAAGCGCAGATGATTAAGCGCTTCACGTATGCGCTTACGCGAGCTTCGCTGCAAGACGGGCCCGGCGCAAACGCCATCTGGAACATCACGAACGTCAGCCGTTCAGACCGTCCGTACCTTTACACGACGGCAGCATGGGCAAACGCCATGGCCTCAAATCAGGATGTAATCGACCAAATCAAGGCCGACCCGACGTCAGCTTACTATGCCGACGGTACCGACGCGGGCATCGCCGAGGCTGTGCGCAACCTGCTTTCGCCATCCGTCAACCAGTTTGATAACCAGTGGCACAACTTCGAACCGGAAATGACCGACAACCAATTCTATGCCCTTATGGTATGGCACCGTGGTCTCGCGATACCACGCGCGCGCAATCTTAACGACCCTGACGTACAGCGCGGCAAGGAGTTGTTCATGGAAATGGGGTGCGCCTCGTGCCATCGTCCGAAGTGGCAGACCACCGACGACAACTACTGGACACCCGAGTGCATTGCCGACCGTCCGCTGCCGCGATACCAGAACCAGACAATTTACCCGTATTCGGACATGATGCAGCACAAGCTGTACATGATTAACGACATTCACGGGTCATGGTGCCGCACCACTCCTCTGTGGGGACGCGGACTCTCTCTGCTCAACACGGGAGCGCAGGACCGTCTGCACGACTGCCGCGCACGCAACGAAGTAGAGGCCATAATGTGGCACGCATACAGCAAGAAGAGCCACGCATACGAGTCGGCGGAGAAGTTTTACAATCTGCCGAAGGAAGACCGCGACGCTGTGGTGAAGTTCCTGCAGTCGATATAAAACGCGAAAAGAAAGTTGCAAAACGACACCTCGTGTGCCGTTTTGCCTTTCTTTTTGACACTTTAAGTATGTACGTGTTTTCAGACAAACCAGCTCGATTTAGTTAAAATCATTAAGTTAATTTGTAAAGGAATACTTGTTAAAAAATCGGGAGATGCCCTTTCGATTGTCGAAAGATGTCCTTTTGATTGTCGAAAGATATGCTTTCGATGGTCGAAAGCATATCTTTCGATTTTGAAAAACATAGCTTTTATGTTAAAAAAGCACGTTTCCGTTAACATGAGTACATATTATTTAAGCACAAATCTTCAATTTTTCGCATAACGCGCTGTAAGCCAATAATTTATGATTGCACACCTGACAATGCGATATTTACGGCCAAAAGTATTTTGTTTTGAAATACCGCATTCTCAGAGCGTCAACGTTTTTCAATGTGAAAGCTAAACACTGAATGCAGCAGCATTATGATAATATATATTTAACGACGAACAATGAAACAGAAAACAGCATCTAAAGCATATCAAACTCCCTCCCTTCGGGAGGGATGGGGTGGGTTGTTCTTATTATATTTGATTATCATAGCAATCATGGCCACTGCCACTTTCATCGGCAAAAGCCACGGCGCCGATTATGCTTACACAGCTGTTTACGGCTCGTGGTGGTTCACGTCGCTATGGGCTTTGCTTGCCGTTACGGCTGTGGCGTACATCGTGCGCAGGCGTGTGCGCCGCATGTCAACGCTCGCCCTGCACCTTGCCCTGCTTCTGATACTTGCCGGAGCACTGCTGACACACATGTCGGCGTGGCGCGGCATGGTGCATCTGCGCAGCGGCGTGGCCGTTGACACATATTCGGTAATTGACTACAATGGCAACATAAAGGAAGAAAAACTGCCGTTCACGATGCGCCTTGACACCTTCTACGTTAGCTATCACGACGGCACGCAGGCCGAGGCCGACTATGTTTCGCACTTCACCGTGACAGACGGCGGACGCGAGATGCAGGCCGAGGTGTCGATGAACAACATCTACCGGCACGGCTCGCTGCGCTTCTACCAGTCGTCTTACGACCGCGACAGGCTTGGCAGCGTGCTCGCCGTGAACTGCGACCCGTTGGGCATACCTGTCACTTACGCAGGCTACGCCCTGCTGTTCGTCTCGCTCGTGTGGATGCTCTGCGACCCGAAAGGCCGCTTCCGCCAGCTTCTGCGCAGTCCGTTGTTAAAGAAAGGGGCACTTATTGTTCTCTTAATAATATCCTTCCCCCAGCTCTCCCTGTCCGTCCCAGTCCTCCCGGAAAATACTGCCAGCAAGTTCGGCAGGCTCTTCATCCTCTACAACAACCGCGTGTGCCCCATGCAGACGTTCGCCGCTGACTTCACCAAAAAGCTCTGCGGCAGCAGCTCGTACAATGGTTACACGGCGGAGCAGGTGCTCACCGGCTTCATATTCTACGGCGACGAGTGGTGCGCCGAGCCTGTTCTCAAGGTGAAAGGTGATGACTTGCGCGATGCGCTTCAGCTGCCCCGGCACTGTTCGGTGAACACTTTTTTCAACCATGTGATGGGTGGATACATCCTCGGGCCTTACGTCCGCGAGTATTATTCGGGGCAGAACGACGCGTTTCACAGGCAGGCCGCCGACGTTGACGACCGCCTGATGATGGTCATGCGCCTGCGGCGCGGCGAACTGCTGGATGTGTTTCCAGTTACGCGCGGCGGCACGACGCAGTGGTATTCGCCAACCGACAACATTGCAGACACGCTTGTTTCCGACGGCGAACGCGCCTACATGGCCAACGTCTTCTCGCTGCTCAATGAAGAAGTGCATGCAGGCCGCACAGCTAACGTTGACATGATACTCGACAAGATGCTGCGCCACCAGCAGCAGAACGCAGGCCGCTCGCTGCCAACGGGCATGCAGGTGAAGGCCGAGCGGACGCTCAACGCCGTACCGTTCGCCACTGTGCTGTTCATGGTTAACCTCTCGCTGGGGCTAATATTATTAATTATAAGCCTTATCAGGCTTATTAGGCCCAATAAGCCTAATAAGCCCGATAGGGCTGATAGCAGGCTTTCAAAAACAGCAAAGCTTGCCGGCTTTGCTGTGTCCGGCATCTCTCTGCTTGCGCTTACGCTGTGCCTTGCACTCCGCTGGATAGTCTCCGGCCGCGTGCCGATGGGCAACGGCTACGAGACAATGCTGCTGCTTGCATGGCTGGTGATGGCGTTTTCGCTCGTGGCGGTGCGCCGTTTCAGCATCGTGCTGCCGTTCGGCCTGCTGCTGTCGGGCTTCTTCCTCTTGGTGTCGCACATCAGTTACATGGACCCGCAGATAACCCACCTCATGCCGGTGCTCAACTCTCCGCTGCTGTCGCTCCACGTTTCGGTCATCATGATGTCGTTCGCCCTGCTGTCGCTGACGTTCCTCTGCGCCATCACGGCACTGCTGCTGCGCCTCGTCCGTGGGCGCAACGCCGTTGGATTAGTAGCCCAACAAGAGCGGCTCGCACTGCTCTCGCGCCTCATGCTCTATCCCGCGCTCGCGCTTCTCGGCATCGGCATTTTCGTGGGAGCAATCTGGGCGAACGTCTCCTGGGGTGCTTACTGGAACTGGGACGCCAAGGAAGTGTGGGGCCTGATTACCTTCATGGTTTACGCCATAGCAGCCCACGACCGCTCGCTGCCGTTCCTCCGCCGTCCGTCAGGCTACCACGCCTTCATGGCCGCGGCCTTCCTCACCATCGTAATGACGTACTTCGGAGTGAATTACTACCTCGGGGGGATGCACTCGTATGCGTAGATTTCTTTTAGGAGTTAAGGAGTTAAGAAGTAAAGGAGTTAAGACAATACCATTGCTGGTTGTTTTTCCAATCGGTCTTGCACAATAATCAGGCAGTAACTTGCAAAGCTATTGTCTTAACTCCTTTACTTCTTAACTCCTTAACTCCTAACAATTCATCGCCTTCCTCACCTCTTCCACGCTAAACCCGCGGCTCATCGCAAACTTAATCAGCTTGCATTCAAGCTCGTAGTCGTTGCCGGCCTTTATTGATTTGCGTTTCGCCCGGAGCATGGGGCGCAGCATTTCGATGTACGTGTCAGGCTCTACCTCGCAGAGAACGGCATCGATTACATCATCGGGAATGCGCTTCATTCGGAGCGCCTGCTCAATTTTCCGCCATCCCCACTTGGCATATTGCAGCTTGTCATGTACGAAGGCGCGGCAGTAACGCTCGTCGTCAATGAAGCGGCCGTCAATCAGCCGGTTGATGACACGCTCCTGCACGTCGGCCGGCAGCTGCCAGCGGCGCATCTTTTCGGCCATCTCCTGACGGCAGTGCTCTGCTCTCGCGCACAGCGCGGAGAGCTTGCTGAAGGCTTGTTCTTCGGTGATTTCTTTAGTCATGGCTGTTGTTTTGATGGGAGAATTGGGAGGACTGGGAGAGCTGGGAGGGATAGGACAGACTGTGAGAGATTATTCATTTTTAATTTTTAATTGTTCATTGTTAATTCTTTCGCTACCTTCATCATCCTCCGCTTGCCGTACATGTCGTCGATTACGCTTACTTGCGTAAATCCTTCCTGCCGCGCCATGTCAGCCGTAAGGTCGGCATACAGTGGGTTAAGCTCGAAGTACAGCGCACCGCCGGGTCGCAGCGCGGACGCCGCGTAGCGCGTTATGGCGCGGTAAAAGAGCAGCGGCTCGTCATCAGGAACAAACAGGGCGGAGTGCGGCTCGTGGTCGAGCACGTTCCGGGACATGTCTTTTTTCTCGTTGTTGCAGATGTAGGGCGGATTTGAAACGATGACGTCCCACTGCTCGCCTTGCGGCTGTAAGGCGAGCGCGTCGCGGCGTTCCGCTGTTATGTTTGCGCCGAGCCGACGGGCGTTCTCTCGCGCCACGTCAAGCGCAAGGTCGGAGATGTCCCATGCGGTGACCTCGCTTCCGGGCATGTCGAGCCACAGGGTTACGGCTATGCAGCCGCTTCCCGTCCCGATGTCGAGCACTTTCAACGGTGCTTTGTGCCTGTTCTCCTCGACAATGAGGGCGCAAAGCTCCTCGGTTTCGGGCCTCGGAATGAGCACGCCGGGCCGTACGCTGAACCACCGCCCGGCAAATTCCGCACGTCCAACGACATACTGCACCGGTTCGCCCTGCCGCAAACGGTCGAACAAGCGTTGGAGCAACGCGGCCTTTTCTGGTATCATTTCTTCAACGGCGCCACACAGAACGTCGGCCTTCGACAGCCCGAAGTACACCTCCAAGGCATAGTCCGTAACGGCGCGCGCTTCCCTCTTGCCATACAAAGGCTCAAGGCCGCGCCACAAATCGCGGTATGTCATTGGCCGTCCTCCTTTCCGCCGTCATCCGCGGGGCGGCTTTTCTTAGGCATGCGGCCATGCTTCCGCAACGCCTCGGCTATGAGCCATTGCAGCTGTCCGTTAGTGGAGCGGAACTCATCAGCCGCCCATTTCTCTATGGCCGACATCATGTCCGCGTCGATGCGCAGTATGAAGCTCTTTGTTTTATTCTCCTTTTTCATGTTGTAAGCAGACAAGTTGACGAGTGACGAGATACAAGCAGACGAGTGACGAGATACGAGTTGACAAGTGATAGGCCTGTTTCAATACATTGTTCCGTGCTTCGCCGCTTCGTTGGCGCTCTCCATACGCCGGCGGTATTCAGGCGAGCGGTAATACTGGTAATAAGCTATGTGCTGGCGTATGGTGTTTAGAGAGAGTGCGAACAGCAGTATCCACCAGCCGTGCAGCTTGTCATAGTACTCGCTAACAAACACATCATAACCTTCAAATGAAATTACGCAGACACTCCATCCGACTATTGACACGACAAAGTTCACGATTAATCCTACAACGATGAACATCCACTTGCTGCGCAGCCACAGGCGGTGAGACAAGCTGCCAAGCGTCACTTCGCGCCTGAAAGGCTTGCGGCGGAACTTCACATAGTAAACTCCCCATGAGCCGAAAACGAATATGAACAACCACGGCAACCACAGAAAGACAGGGTCGGGGTTAGGTTGGAATATTGCTATCATGCCGAACAAGACGGCGAACATCATGCTTAGGATTATTATTAGCCAGCCTTCGAGCGCCGGGCTGCACGTGTATTTGACTACTTCCAATTGCTTTATGTATCTTTTGAAACGTCCCATTGTCATTTGATATTTATCTTTTCTAATACCAGTCAATAAACGTCCGCGTGTCTTCCTGCGAGCTGTAATAGCCTTGCAGACTGATGTACGTCGTCAGAGTGTCGAACACAAGCATCATCAGGAACCACGAGAAGGCCACCATGTCGTAAGTCCATGACTCTACGGTGAAGCCGGTAAAGCCGTGGTCAATCACTTCGATGAGCGCTATCAGGGCAGGATAGCCTGCCGCGTAGGCGGCCATCGCGCCAATGAGCCACCGCCTTCCGTAGCGCAGGTAGAGGCGGTTTGACAGCGTGCCGAGCACCACGTTGTGCTCGAACGGCCTGCGCCTGAACAGCCAGATGCAAGCGTAATATATTATGTAGGCGGCCAATATCACGACGGTAAGCACCGTTCCCCAGTGGCTCCACGCGCCTGTAAGCTCGGCGTAGAGCACGTGCAGCGCAAGCAGCGGCACGCCGGTGCATACGTACACCATGCCGATGCGCCGTGGCGATGTTTTGTAATAGGCCAGTTTCCGTTGTTTCCTTTTTATTCCGAACATACGTTTTGTGTTATTTTCTAAGTCCCCTGAACGGCGGCATGACCACCCGGCGCGATGCGGCAGGCGAGCGGTCGTACTGCCAAAAGGCCGTGTAACGCTCAACGGCGAGATGGAACATCACGAGGAGCATCCACGCATTTTCAATGAAATAACGAGCGAAAGCGTCGCCGTAGGTCATGCCCGGGTCAGCGTACACACCTGTGCAGTTGGCCGACAGGGCGGCATACAGCAGCAGCGACACGCCCATTGTCACGGCAAAATATGCCGTGCGGCCGCGGCGGTAAAGGCGTTCCGTCCAGCCGCCGAGTGTCACCGTGCGCTCTATGGCAGTGCGCTTGAAGAACCACAGGCCTATGCCGGCGGCAAAGGCTGCCACCATTATTACGAGGGCGGGCGTTGTGAGCCAGTGCCAAAGCAGTCCTACGGCCATGTAGTTGTTGATTTCCACGGGCAGTAGCAGCAGTCCGAAGAGCGTTGAGACCTTGCCCATCGGCTTCGGCGAGCACGAGAATGCAATCTTTGTATGCCTGTTGTTCATCATCGTTCGTTTATAGTTTGTAAGTTGCCTTGTAACTAATTGAAAATCAAGAGTTTGCCAACCGTATTGCAAAAGGCCGCCTTTCGCAAGGCGATTGACGGCCTTTTGCTGGGAGAACTGAAAATGCTGGGAGAACTGGGAGTTATGGGCGAGAATGGGAAAGGTGATTAATTCTTCACTCTTCACTCTTCGTTCTTCACTCAACTACTGGTAAATCGTGCCCGTGTTGATTACCGGCTGCGCCGTGTCATCGCCGCAGAGCACCACGAGGAGGTTGCTTACCATTGCCGCTTTCTTTTCCTCGTCAAGTTCGACAATGTCCTCGGTGGAGAGCTTGTCGAGCGCCATTTTCACCATTGACACCGCTCCCTCTACTATCTTCTCGCGTGCGGCGATTATGGCGGTGGCCTGCTGGCGGCGCAGCATCACGGCCGCAATCTCGGGCGCGTAGGCCAGATAGTTGATGCGCGCCTCGATTACCTCGATGCCGGCCATTGCCAGCCGCTCGTCGATTTTTGCCTCAAGCTCCTTGTTAATCTCGTCGCTGCCGTCGCGCAAGGTCAGCTCCTGCCCCTCAAGCTCGCCATCGTCGTAGGCGTACTGGCCAGCCACCTGACGCAGGGCGGCCTCCGACTGTATGCGCACAAACTTCTCAAAGGCGTTCATAATGTTGGCCGTCTTCGCCCCGGCGGCTGCCGCGTCGGTGGCGGCTTTTGACTCCGCCATGGTCTGCGAGTCAATCTCGAACATCGCCTTGTACGTGTCTTTCAGCTTCCACACGAGCACCATGCCAATCATCACGGGGTTGCCCGTCTTGTCGTTCACCTTGATAGGCTCCGCGTCAAGGTTGCGTGCGCGCAGCGACAACTTCTTGACCGAGATGAAAGGGTTTACCCAGAAGTAGCCCGCCCGTGTGAACGTGCCGCGGTATTTGCCGAAGAACATCATCACGCGAGCCTCGCCCGGCTCTACAAGCACGAAGCCGCCGCTGACAAAGAGGTTGGCGAACACCAAGAGGCCGCCGCCCACTCCGGCTGCGACAGCCGCTCCGCCGCTGAACGATGTGCAGGCCAGCACGATGAGTGCGATGCCCACTACATATACAAGAAGGTTGAAAATGAGCATGGCAATGCCGTTCAATGTCTTGCCTGCAAATGTGAATTCCTGGTTTTCCATAAAGCTTTTATGTTTTAATTTGTATTCTTTGTGATATCGTTTTGATATTGCAAAAATAACAAAGAATGGCTTTGGTTGTTCTGTTTTGCGCATTGTTTTATTGAATTTTAACATTGTCGGTGCTCGTCAAGACCGTCTGCCACTATCCGCAAAAGCGTTTGTCTTTAACTTCTTTAACTCCTATAACTTCTTTAACTTCCCCGATATGAATTACTTTTGCATCATGGAACAGCTTGAAAAGGACACTTTCTACATGCGCCGTTGCCTGCAATTGGCGGCCAACGGACTGCAGAACGCCAAGCCGAACCCCATGGTGGGCGCGGTGATTGTCAGTGACGACGGGCGCATAATAGGCGAGGGCTACCACGTAAGGTGCGGCGAAGGCCACGCCGAGGTTAACGCTTTCGCCTCTGTGAAGCCCGAAGACGAAGCCCTGCTGGCCGAGGCCACGATGTACGTAAGCCTTGAGCCGTGCTCGCATTATGGCCGCACGCCGCCTTGCGCCGACCTTATTATAAAGAAAGGAGTTAGGAGGGTAGTGGTAGGATGTGTCGACCCGTTCGCCAAAGTGCAGGGGCGCGGCATCAGAAAGTTGCAAGACGCCGGCATAGAGGTGACAGTAGGCGTGCTCGAACGTGAGTGCATGGCGCTCAACTGCCGCTTCATGACCTTCAACGAGCGGCAAAGGCCGTATGTGTTGCTGAAGTGGTGCCGCTCGGCTGACGGCTATTTGGACGACAATTTCCGCCCTGCAATGTTCTCGACGCCGTTCACCCAGATGCTCGTTCACAAGCTACGTGCCGAATATGACGCCATTCTCGTAGGCCGCGTAACCGCCGAACGCGACAAGCCGCGCCTTGACGTGCGCCATTGGAGCGGACATAATCCCATGCGCATCGTGCTCGACCGCAACAATCCCTTTGACCCCTCGGCCGACTTCTCGCGTCCCGTCATCCCCCAGCTTTTCACGTATCTGCACGAAAAAGGCGTGCAGAGCCTTATCGTTGAGGGCGGTGCGGAGACTCACCGCCGCTTCCTTGAGAACCCTGACTGGTGGGATGAGATACGCGTGGAGGTGTCGCCGCGCAGCGTTGGAGGCGGCACACGCGCTCCACAGCTGCCGCAGGGCGTAAGGTTGGTGGAGCGTAAGGAGTATGAGGGAAACGAGGTCATGCGTTTTCAAAAAACGCATGACAGCAGACAAGTGACAAGTTGACAAGCAGACAAGGAGTTTCTTTTAGCAGACAAGGCACAGGTAGACAAG
>ERZ791741.1575-NODE-1575-length-18343-cov-5.407699_pt1 | contig 18343 bp, 19 predicted proteins | sample MGYA00510040_ERZ791741 | MGnify/ENA primary metagenome ERZ791741 (study PRJEB30046, sample SAMN00791960) | human gut metagenome | study: EMG produced TPA metagenomics assembly of the A metagenome-wide association study of gut microbiota in type 2... | reverse complement strand
ACGAAGGTATGGGAAAGAAACATGCTAGTCAATACGCCAATTTTGGATGGTTACTGCTCACACTCTTTGCGACGTGGAAATCTCAACTATTGAGCGTAAAATGTCACACACAGAATCGAAGTGTCATATCGAGTTAGATAAAATAGTACAATATTAAAAACAACTATTTTTTTATCTCTTTATATGCTTGTTTCTTTAATATATGAAACTTATTCCACACTTTCCTATATTGTTTAGCTATGTTATTGTCTTTATTGATTTTAAACATAACTGAATTTGCTTTATTTAAATAACTAATAAAATTACCCCAATCATAGATAGTAGTTCGTTTGTATCCTGTCGGACTAGTACTATCTGCAATCCATTTTAATCTTCGCTTCGCACCTACATGTGTAAATCTTTTATACAATCGTCCTTCAAATAAAGAATTAGATGGTATATGTGCTTTTTTAGCAAAGTGAATACCTCTTCTGAAAGAGCGTTTCATTTTCCTATAAAATTTGGAAAATCCTGAAGACTTTACTCGGACTTTACCTCTATCAAATACAAAACCTAAATATTCTAACTGTTTATTTGTTTGTACAATTCCACCTTTTACGATTCCTCCTATCAAGGTGTTGTTAAGGTCTAATTCATAACGATATATATGCGTTTTGGATTCTTGGATATCCAAATATGCTTTTTTCTCTATTTCTTCACGTATTAAATCGTAAAAGAATATTTCATCTTTTTGGTCACATACGATGATTAAATCATCACTATACCTTTGGTAATATGCGTTTCTATTTGATGTTTCTTCATAAACTTTAGCATCAAAATCAAGCATATATATATTAGCAAGTGTCGCACTGATAGGAGTTCCTTGTGGTATTCCTTTTTTATTTTGTTTTCCTTGTTTTTCTCTGATTGTTTTGTTAAAAGGTTTATCAACTCTAATCAGGTCCGTTGCTTCTCTAAAAAACTCGTCGGCATAGCAATATGCGACAACTTTTTCTTGTCGCATATGGTATATTTTATTAACAGATTTTCGTTTTAATTCTATAGAACTAGTATCATTGGGCTTATAACGTTCTACAATTAATTTATGTCTAAAACGTTTAAAGAGTTCATTCTCATTAACATATTTATAATCAACAAGATTTTTATAAATTGTATAATGATCAGCAGGTAAATCTTCAACATTTAAAACTTTTTTCCATTGTGTATGTAACAATCTATGATTAAGATTGTCAAAAAATGATGTAACATCGGCAACAATTACAGATAATCTACGTTGTTTATTGTTTATAATGAATTGAAAGGCATCAGCGGCAAACTCAATATTACATTTGTTACCCTCATCCATGTCATTTTTAGGAATCTTACGATAAGCTACAGCAACAGAAGCGTAATCTTTATCAGACAGATATTTTTCGTATGCTTGAGTTAGTATGCTATTATAATAACTAAATATAATGGAATCAAGATGTGAAGGATAAAAAATGTGTCGTTCTTTTCGACCTTTATCAAAGCGTTTTCGTTTTCCACTTAAATTCTTTACAGAAGATTCATTAGGTCTGAATTTTCTTTGAGTCAACACTCTATGCAGTAATGGAACGAACTTATGTCTAATGATATTATGAGGATTTGTAACATAGTTCTCTACCCAAACTCTATCTTTTGAGTTGGTTAACGGTTTGCCAATATGAGGATATTTCTTAAATTTAAGCCAATCTGCCTGCATAATAAAAAAGATTAAAGCTGGTCGTAGCATACCTGTTAATGGGTACATGCCTGATGTTGCTTCTTGCTTGCGCATTAGACAACGCTACTCTTTGGTAGAATTAAATTCATAACTTTGTACAGACTATCAATATCTATAATTATGACAGATTGCACAGCATTAGAACCTAAGATTGTTCTTCTTCTCTGTTTCTTCTGGATAATAAACCTTGTTAAATTATTATCTAAAGTTTGGAGAATTGGAATATCACTTCACACGTCAGCCAAATTCTGCGTGTGGAACACATCTGTGTACTTTGCATAAAACGTATCCATCGGTCTTGTCCCAGCTTTAATCATTAAATACATTAAATATATTCTACTATTATAGACCACATATTATATGCCAACTATCATGAATATGACAAAATCATGTAAATATTACACTTTATTGTATATATCATGACATAATGACAGTTTTTTATTGTCTTATCTCACTACTTACAACCATATATCACCACCAAAAGTTATCTCACAGTTATATCCCGGTGATGTTTCCCACCATCAAAACACCAATTTCCTTTGCCAGCGAACAATTAAAAACGAGTACGTATGGCAAACGAACAAATCACTTTTGATAAGCTGCCGCAAGCGGTAGGTTATCTCACAGAACAGATGGAACAAATCCGGCAAATGGTGGCGGCACTGCAACCGCAGACTTCTTCCGACAAGCACCGTCTTATTGAAATTGACGAAGCCTGTAAAATCACACGAAAGGCGAAACCTACCATTTACACGCTTGCGCGTAAAGGACTGATTCCGGCTTACAAACGAGGGAAAAAACTCTACTTCTATGAAGATGAGCTGCTACAATGGATTGAGTCCGGACGCAAGCAGATGCAGGCCATGTCACTTCAGGAACAGGCTGTGGAGATAGTACATGGAGCGAAACGCAAACCAAAGAGAGGTTATAACTTTTGATCTGCATGGATATGGAAACATCCAAATTAACAGCAGAAGGTATTATTGGCGAGGCTGTGCGCATCGGAGCTAAGATGTCTGGTGGTGAGTTTCCAATAGAGGTCTTTCCTATCAGGATTCAGTGTATCATCAGCAGTTTGCACGATTGTCAGGGCTATCCTGTGGATTACGTTGCTGCGGCTATTCTTGCGGCCATTGCCGTGGGGATTGGCAACTCCCATCTGGTGCAGGTGAAGCGTAACTGGCTGGAAAGTCCCATCCTGTACATGGCACTGATTGGACGCCCTGGAGCCAATAAGAGTCATCCGCTGAGTTTCGCTTTCCAGCCGTTTATTGAACATGACTATTGTCAGAATCAAGAGTATCAGAAGTCATATGCCGAGTATGAACGCACTATGTCCATGAGCAAAAAGGAACGCATGGAAGCCGGTTTGGATGAGTTTCCGCAGGCTCCCGTGCGCAGACGCTTTCTTGTTTCGGATATCACTCCCGAAGGATTGAGCCTGATACATGCTCAGAATCCCAGAGGACTCTGCCTTTGGTCGGACGAGCTGTCGGCCTGGTTCAAGAACTTCAACCGTTACAATAACGGTTCGGAAGAACAGTTCTGGCTTTCGGTGTTCAATGCCAAGCCCACGATTTCCGACCGCAAGAGTACGCAAAGTTCCATTTTTATCAGACGTCCTTACATCTCCGTTATCGGTACTATCCAAAAGAAGATTTTGGGCGAACTAGTCAAGGGCGAGCGTTCGAGTAACGGATTCATTGACCGTATTCTTTTCGTGATGCCCGAATCTGTCTTGAAAAGCAGATGGAACGACCGGGAAACTCCTGAAGAGCTGGAAATCCAGTGGCAACAGATTATTGGCAAGTTGATCGCACAGGATTGTCCGCGCGATGAGAATAATGAGTTGCAGCCTCAATGCCTGTCATTCGATGAAGATGCCAAGCAGCGGCTTTACGGTTGGCAGCATGAAAATGCCCGCCAATGTGATATGGAAACCAATGATGCTTTGGTCGGTATTTACTGCAAACTGGAAATCTACATTATCCGGTTTTGTCTGATTATCCAGCTTGCCCGATGGACTTGTGGAGAGTGTGATAAGCATACGATTGACCTTGAAAGCGTGAATCGTGCCATCCTGCTGACTGAATATTTTCGGACTACAGCCGTAAAAGTACAGACTGCCGTCAGTCAGGAACAGTTGAGCGAATTGCACCGCAACATCTACCTGAACCTGCCTCAGAGGTTTACTACGGCAGAAGGTATCGGCATTGCTGAATGCTACGGGATGAAAGAGCATGCTTTCAAGATGTTTCTAAAACGCCACATCGGAACATTATTCAGAAAAGAGAATCATGGAGAATACAGTAAATAAACCTGTTACTATGCACATTTTCGCAACCGAGGGATTTGTGAAGTTGCGAAAATGTGCATAGTAACATCCAAACAGAAAGAAAAATGAACTACAGATTCACATTAGAACCATACCAAGGTGTCAGCACCCGGCACACATGCCCGAACTGCCATCGCAAAAGTTGTTTCGCCAAATACATCGACACGGAAAAGCAAATCAGCTTTCCCGACTATGTAGGGCGATGCAACCATGAACAGAAGTGCGGCTACAACTATACACCCAAAATGTACTTTGACGAGAACCCGATGGCTAAAGAGCGATTGAGCGAAGATTTTGTGCCGATGTCAAAGCCACGCATCAGTCTGCCTCCTGAGCCTTCATTCATTGAGCCGGAAATCATGAGGCAGTCCCTAAAGCTGTATCACACGAACAAGCTGTTTCAGTTCCTGAGTTTCCATTTCGGGCAGGAGGCTACCGAAGAGCTGATGTTGCGCTACCATGTGGGAACCTCGAAACATTGGCCGGGAGCTACGGTCTTCTGGCAGGTGGATATTTCCGGACGGGTACGCACCGGAAAAGTGATGCTCTACAATTCTGAAAACGGGAGACGGATTAAAAAGCCGCACAACTACATTACGTGGGTACATTCCCTTCTGAAGAAAGAGAATTTCAATCTCCGGCAATGCCTGTTTGGTGAACATCTTTTGTCCTCCGACCAGCAACGTCCGGTTGCCCTTGTGGAGAGTGAGAAAAGCGCTTTGATATCCAGCTTCTATCTGCCGCAATACCTCTGGATTGCTTCGGGCGGAAAGAACGGAGCGTTCAATCGGGATGCCATGAGTGTATTGAGAAATCGACGTGTCCTGCTCTTCCCCGATCTGGGTGCGACCGACTATTGGAACAGTAAAATGGAGATGATCCGAAGTCTGGGAATAGAGGTTTCTCTCTTCGATTTTATGGAAAGAAATGCGACAAAAGAAGAACGTGATGCGGGTTATGACATCGCCGATTTTCTGCTGAGAGAAGAGACAAAGGAGGCTATTTTCAATCGTCTTATCGTGTTGAACCCAGCCTTAAAAACGCTGGTCGAAACTTTCGATTTGCAGCTTGTCAATGTGGAGAAAGCACCGCTTTCAGCAACGGTTCAACATACCCGGAGAGGACTTTTCAAACAATGACTTTCAGATGTCTGATTCTCTTCTTTTTCACTGGAGCAAGTTTATGCCGGTGTATTACATTTCCCGGCCACTTGCTCACCTCAAAAGAAGGTGAGACGGCTCCCGATGGTCACAATTATTAATCTCAAAAGCAAATATTATGGACAAGAAAAATACAGTTACAATCCGTCTTACAGACGAACAATTCGGTTGGCTCAGAGCACTCAGCCGACGCAGTAAACGCAGTCAAAGCGAAGTAGTGCGTTCACTCATCGAACACGGTACGGTGCGCGAACGAATTACGAGAGAAAATCTTGACATTATCCGAAAACTGATTGGAGAAAGCACAAACCTGAACCAGCTTGCCAAACGAGCCAACGCTTACGGTTTTTATCGTGTGGCCGATGAGTGCAGTACCGCCGTTCAACAGATTTCACAACTCATAAAACAGCTCAAGGATGATAGGTAAGATTGTCAAGGGCACATCGTTTTCCGGATGCGTAAACTATGTGCTGAAAGAGGATAAATCGCGACTGCTGAAAGCGGTTGGTGTCTACGGTTCGCCCGAAGAAATAGCGGAGCAATTCGAGTTGCAGACTTTACTGAACGACAAGGTCAAGAACACGGTCGGCCATATATCATTGAGTTTCTCCGCAGAAGACGGAGACCGCATCCGTGACGATGATGGGCTGATGCTGAAGATCGCCCACGACTATATGAAACTGATGGGAATCGAGAACACGCAGTTCATCATCGCCAGGCATACTGACCGTGATCATCCGCATTGTCACATCGTTTACAACCGGGTGGATAATGACGGCCACACCATCAGTGACAAGAACGACCGCTACCGGAACGAAAAGGCCTGCAAGATGCTGACAGCCCGTTACCGCTTGCATTTTGCTGAAGGAAAAGAGCATGTCAATTTCATGCGGTTGCGTCGTCACGACAAGGTAAAGTATTTTATCTATCATGCCTTGAAACGAGAAGTTCCGAACGCCCGAAGCTGGAGTGAGCTGCGACTGGCCTTACGGAGATACGGAATTGATACGCAATGGAAGCTAAGTCGCACGACCGGAGAGATGCAAGGTGTCAAGTTCACATGTGACCAACTGACCTTTAGCGGTTCCAAGATTGACCGCCAGTTTAGTTTCCTGAACATCGACCAGGAGCTGCGATATAACGCTCTTTCTGCTACCATGAACCAGCGTCAGGCACAGGCAGAAACCATACGCGAGGAACCTCGGCATGAATATCAGCAGGAGAATCATTCCGGCATCAGTCTGGGACTGTTCACTCCCTCTCCTACGGATTATGATATGGAGGAAGCAATACAGGCCAACCGGCTTAAAAAGAAGAAAAAGAAACCGAAACGCAAGCGAGGTTTCAGTCTATAATCAATTTTTTATTAACCATCAAAATTCAAATTATTATGAACTATTCCGATTTTATTTACGATTTCAATCTCTATTTGTGTGAGAGATTCGGTTACAGAAACTGTTGTTCCGTCATGCACAACGCCAACGGCATTTGCGTTTCTGTCCATGTGGGCGAAATGGATTTATACATCCGTTTCTGGGAATATAGTTGTGGCGTAGGTCACTACCCCGACTGGAGTATTATCATTGTGCGCAGCAACTTCAAACGAAACCAGCAGGAAAACCTGAAAGACCTTGCCCGATTCTTTAAGGAGTACGCCCCACGTTACGGTTACAAATACCTCTGCACCGAGGATGATGACTACAAGTATTATCAGACCCTTGGTTTGAAACTTATCCACAGAGGATTTTTCGGACAATATAATTATGGGGTGCCGTTAAAGGAATTGAATGTCTGATATTAGGTTTAAAGAAAATGAGGGGATGTTTCCTCTCATTTTCTTTATATACCGATAAATCAGAATTTACCGATACTTGACCGTTCATTAAGAGCGGTAGGAGTTCGTCACGTTGCTTAGTGAGATGTATCATCTCCTGGGTGTTTTTCTTTATCTGTTTCATTATTGGACTAACTTTATCACAGAATAAAGAGATAATTCCCTTATTTGCCACACACAACATTGTATTTTCTATATCAGAAGCAATAATTGACTTGAAAACAGAACCGCTTCCTTTTGCTTTAAGACTTTCAATTAATTGAATAGTCAAGAAGTATAAGTATTCATACTCTTCGTTTTTTGATTTAAGTGCGTAGCAAGACTGGTTCATTGCCATTGGAGTTCCAACTATAACCAATTTACCTATAGATCCTCTTGCAGTTATGATAATAGTGTTCTCTTCAAATAAAGAAGAGGAACAGTGTTGCAAACCGCTTTCTGTAATCTTATCTGCTGTTTGTAATTGGAACATTGAACCATTATAATCAGTTGGGCCAAAGAAGGGAATATGTCCGCAATTCCAATATTCATTAATCTGCTTACTAGGTGTTCCACCACTTAAAATATCAGCAATCAAACATATGTTATCAGAATGCCAGTTCTCTGGTATCTCACGTTTCAACTTTTCATTCCAAACCATCTTACCACCACTTGACTTATATGGTCTTCCATTTTCATCAGGAAAATCAAACTGCACAAACCAGTAATCGTAGAGTTGTTTTGCCATCACCTCTAAATTCTGATTTAGCAGCTATTTTGAACCTTTTTTTCCAAAAAGTACTATTTATAAATATACGTGGGGATACTCCCATAAAATCACTAAATTAATTTAATTATGAACGATAAAATTATTCAAAGAAAATTGGTCAAAATCACCTGTGAATGTTGTGGAAATGAGTTCTATACAGAAGCAGATACTAATTTTTGTTCCGAATGCGAAAAGCATTGGAATGAAGACTAATGAAAAAGATTCTAGAGAGGTAATTTTGCTCTCTCTAGATTATATTCTATATTATAATGTTATCATTATATTATAGAATTATGAAAGAGAACATTATTCAGGCCATAGTTGCGAAGATGCAGCGTAACTTAGACAGCCGACAAATGGCACAGCTTAAAACTGTGCTTGCATCAGAACTGCACAATGTGGAAATTATTGAAAAGGCAGATTGTCTTAGCAAACAATCACAAGAAAATGAACATCTTCTAAACTCTTTCATATCAGCAAAAAAGATAGAAGGATGCTCGGACAAAACATTAGCCTACTACCGTAATACCATTGAACGATTATTAGTTGTACTATCTGTTGCAATTTGTCATATTACCACAACAGATATTCGATCTTATCTTTCTGAATATCAAGAAAAACATCAATCAAGCAAAGTAACCATTGACAATATGCGACGTATTTTTTCTAGTTTCTTTGCATGGTTAGAAGATGAAGATTATATTGCCAAAAGTCCGGTCAGACGCATTCACAAGGTAAAAACGGATTCACTTGTTAAAGAGGTGCTTTCTGATGAACAGTTGGAACAACTGCGTGATAGTTGTACCAATAAACGAGATCTTGCTCTTATAGACATCCTTTCGTCTACAGGCATTCGTGTAGGAGAACTTGTAAAACTGAACCGTGATGATATAGATTTCCACGAACGGCAATGTATTGTGTTCGGAAAAGGTAATAAAGAACGCATCGTTTATTTCAATGCCAGAACGAAATTACATTTGCAGCAATACCTCGATGCACGCACAGATAGCAATCCTGCTTTATTTGTTTCACTACATTCACCATGCACTCGTTTAACTATCAGTGGCGTAGAAGTACGTATCCGAAAATTAGGACAATCTCTTTCTATACCTAAGGTTCATCCCCATAAATTTCGCCGTACTCTTGCAACAATGGCAATTGACAAAGGCATGCCGATAGAACAAGTGCAGCGATTGCTTGGCCATGTACGCATTGATACCACATTGCATTATGCCATTGTAAATCAAAATAATGTAAAGTTAGCCCATAAGAAGTATTTAGGATAGATAGTGTTTTTTCTGCCTAAAAAAATGTAACTTTGCATTCAAAAATGAATGTAAATGACCAAATTATCTTCTATTGCATATTATGTAACAGACAAAATCAGCAGTAATGATATATCTTTGGCAGAATATGTTACGACTGATTGTATATTGCAGAACAAAAAAGGACGGGAGATTGCAGCTAATCTTCCGCCACAACCTTGTAGTCTTATTCGTTATCAGCGCGGTGATGTGTTAATAGCCAATATCAGACCTTACCTTAAAAAAGTTTGGTTCGCAGACATTGATGGTGGAGCATCCCCTGATGTACTGGTTCTCAGAGCAAAAAATGGACATTCTCCAAATTTTCTTTATGCTATACTTCTTCAAGATGCCTTTTTTGACTATGTAATGCAGGGAACAAAAGGAAGCAAGATGCCTCGTGGAGACAAAGAACAAATTCTAAGATATGAAATGCCAACATTTTCCTGCTCAGAGGAAAACATTGGCAGATTTTTCTTGAAATTAGACAGTAAAATTCACCTTAATGAACAGATAAATCAGAATTTACCGACACCTGACCATTCATCAGGAGCGGTAGAAGTTCGTCACGTTGCTTAGTAAGAATATCTATTTCTTGGCAATTGTTTATCATCATTTGATATAAGCATCTGATTTGTTTATTAAACTCTTTTGCGATTTTATTAGTTGGTAAGGGTAGTAAGATATTTTTAATTGTATCTTGAGATATATTGTCTCTTGCCGAACCTGTGCTAAGCGTAATGAAATGGTTGTATAGGGATGATATATGAAAATATACATAGAATAACATTTCATCTATTATTGGCATTACACCACAAACAGCTTGATTAGAACAAGCCTCAAATGTAAGCAAACTAACTTTACCTGCTGTCGCACCATACATTGCAACTAATATACTATTACATGGATATAACTTTGCACTTGAATTATTTAATCCGCTTTCTGTAATGTAATTGATCGTTTTAGTAATTATAGAACTATTCAGTTCTCCGCTGTTTATCCAAGGAATTTTACCATTATCATAATATTCTGCATTTGTTGACTTTGGTGTACCTCCTGAATATGTAGTAGCAACGTCTTTTACAAAAGCAGTATCCCATCCTTTCGGAATCTCTCGTTTCAACTTCTCATTCCAAACCATCTTACCACCACTTGACTTATACGGCTTCCCCTCTGCATTTGGAAAATCAAACTGCACAAACCAGTAATCGTAGAGTTGCTTTGCCATCGCCTCTAAATTCTGATTTATCGCGCGATTGAGTTCGATTTTAGAATCAAGAGTACGGAGCAATTTGCCTATGCACTTCTGCTCCGTCAATTTTGGGATCCATACTATGCAATCTTTGATTTTATCAGGAGAAGTATGACGTATTTTGGTTTGTTGAGCGGCAGCACTTAGCTGTTGCTTCACAATTGTAGAGGATATTAGATAAAAAGCAAAATCTTTATCCAACAAATCCTCTTTACAAACAATTTTTGCGATATCTTGGCTTTGTATATATTTACCGCTTTCGGGAATAATCGCAGTAGAACCAAGTAAGCCAATTGCCTGTTCAGTCAAAGGGGTAATAATATCTCCCTTTTTCATGAGAAATTCCGATCTGAACTCTCCAATGTAATAAAGATTGTCTTTAGATGTATTCTCCTTGAAACAGTTATTTTGGTAATCAAAGTTGCCACAAGTCAGACGAATATAATCACCTTCAGTGGCATAATATTCTCCACTGAGACTTGCTCCCCTTGTAACATCAAGGATTTCTCCCAATTTATATTTTTTCAATTCCATTACTATGCTTATTTGTTAAAATGGTAAATCATCAGAGGTAAATGTTGATGGCAAATTATTATCCATAGGAGGATACTTTGCTTTATAATAGTTTAACAGAAATAATCCCACAGTAGATACCGCATTAACGATAAAGGATGCACACATAGGATCTTTAATAATGAAATCATCTTGTGTCTTACCATGCATTTCTGTTTTTGTGCTACGAAGATCTTCAATAGCATTACTACACCCAATTAGGGATTGGGCTATTCTCTGAACTTCATTAGGTAATGAATTCTCTGTATCATAACGAAAAGCTTTACATATATTTTTTATTAACTTTGACAAAGTATCTCTACCATTATACTGAACATCTAACCTTTCGTCTTTTAATATCTCCTTAAGAATACTTTCTAATGCTGAATTTGCCAAACCAATGGCTAGGTTGGGATCTTTTTCTACATTACGGTAGGCTTTTTCGAATGTTTGAGCTGCAGTTGCATAAGATGATTTTAGCTCATTCTTGAAAGTCGGAATGGAAGGTATAAAATCAGGCGTTTCGATACCCAAATCAATAGCCATTTTCAATAATGTTTCGCCATCTACTAGATGAAGAGTTTTTTTTAAATCAATTTTCTTATGTTCATTATTTTTGTACTGAATGTAGAAATTTGCATTACCAAATTCATCATAGACTTCGCGCCATTTTTCAACATAGGCCTCAACATCGTCATACGATTTAAATAATTCATACAACCTATCATTGATATTTTGTACAATTTCCATTTGATATTTTGGAGAAATTTTATCCATTGCCACTATCTATTACTATTATTATTTTCCTAACATCCCTCTAACCTGTTTGTCGAAATCAGAATCTATCTGCTGAGTTTTATTAAAAATATCGTATTCACTTTCAGCCTTAGCTTTTGCTTGTGATGCAGAGATACGTCCTTTATCCGGAAGAATCTGATAGTCATTAAATGTAAGGAACTTATTGACGCTTGCAGCAAATTGCTCCATCGTGAAAGTATTATGGCGCTCAATCTGATTTTCAATGTAATCAAAATATGATGTTACAGTTCTTTCCAGTTGCTTAATCTCTTTTTCTGTCAGATAATTCTTGGCTATAGACACATCCGATTTGAGAATCCGACCATCAGGAGAATTTTTCCACGTAGTCAGTCCCATGTGTTCTTTTGTATGATCGGCTTTCGAATAGATAATCTCTGCTGCAGTCTGTCCTGTAATCGCATAATGGAAGCGATTTTGTATCATGGCATAAAACTCTTGAGTCGTCAAAGCATTTTTGTCGTAATCAATACTGCATTCCGCATATATATCAGTAATTTGTTGCCAAATACGGCGTTCGCTGGCACGAATAGAACGTACTCTTTCGAGCAATTCACGGAAATAATCCTTGCCAAACACTGCCGTTCCTTGTTTCAATCGCTCATCATCAAGTACAAATCCCTTCCGGATATATTCATTCAGGATTCTGGTTGCCCATTGCCGGAATTTTGTAGCTTTTGCCGAATTAACTCTATAACCTACGGCAATAATTGCATCAAGGTGATAGAAATCGACAGAAGATGTTTGTGTTTTACCCTCTATAGCACCATGCCGAGTGGTTATTTCCATTTTGGAAACAACCATTTCTTTCTGCAGCTCTCCTTCCTGAAAAATGTTCTTCAGATGCTTACTGATAGCAGGGACCCCAACCCCGAAAAGCTGTGCCATAACCTTTTGAGTACACCAAATAGTTTCGTCTTTTACGATTACTTGTACCTTCCCCTCTTCATCTGGAAGATTATACAACAAGAACTGTATTTCGCTATTCATTGTTCCCGATATTAGCATTAAACCTCAAAGCGTCCAACTGCTTCATGATCTCTTCCTCCAGACGATGGCTTTCAGCGAACTGTTCGCTTAGTGTCTTTTTATATTCTGCCATGCGGGAGTTAAACTCTTCTTCCGTAATATCAATATAATTAATTTTGATGTCAAAATATTGCCCGGCAGATAACGAATAATTTTTCTCTATGATTTCATCGTAGCTTACAGCAACCGAGAAATCCTCAACGGCTTCTTTATTTTTGAATGTATTGACAATTAAGTCAATGTCATCCTTCAGTAATCTACGTTTCTTATTTTTCCCTTCCTTATATTCCTCTCCTAACTTGCTCGCATCAATCAATATGACTTTCTCAGCAGAAGCAGCTTTGTCAAAGAACAAGACGGAAACATTCGTACCTGTATTTGCAAACACATTGCTTGGCATGGAGATACAGCCATATACCCAGCGGTTATCTATAATTTTTGTCAAAACCTTTCTTTCAACACCACTTTTGGCTGTAATGAATCCCGTTGGAATGACAATAGCCCCCTTTCCGGTCGTTTTCAGTGAATTGATAAGATGCTGTATAAAGCATAGGTAGATAGACATTGACTCTTTCTTCTTTGCCGGGACAGATGGCACACCAGCCCAAAAACGTACTGTATCAGAAGCCAATGTGTCTCTAAAATCCGAGAAATCCAGATTGAATGGCGGATTGGAAACAACGAAATCGAATTTTCGAAGTGTCCCGTTTTCTTCCTTATGGTATGGTTCTGTAAGCGTATTACCCTGTACGACATTCGGAAGACTTCCTGAGAGATTGTTCAAAATGAGATTCAGTCGAAGCATCTCACTGGATTTTTCTGATATATCCTGACTGAAGATCGTACAACGGTCTTCCCCTATCTGATGAGCCAAGGCCATAAGCAAAGTGCCTGTTCCTGCTGATGGGTCATAACATGTGACACCCCTCAAGTCTGCATTATCACCAACGAGCAAACGAGCCATTACTTGTGCGATTGCCCTTGGAGTATAATATTCCGCGTATTTTCCGCCTCCTGCGTTATTGTAATCTTTTATAAGATACTCAAATATCCGTGAGAAGAAGTCATATTTTTCTGCAAAAACACTTTCAAAATTGAATGACGCAACGGAACTCATCAATGACCGTGCAAAATCATCTCTTTTCTGAGGATCTGTAACAAACTGGGTAAGCGCACTGAATATATTGACCCTGCTTTTTCCGGAAGTTACGACAGAAAATGTATCTGCATTCAGATTGGCAATATCAATCAATGTCGCATCCAGTCGTGTAGAAAAATCTCCAGCTCCAGAGGTATTATACAAATGCGCCAATGTATGTTCAGGTTTAAGCAAAGGTACAGATGCTGGGAGATAGCTGAACAAATCTTCTACTTCATCTTCTGTAAATTTGTCATATTCTGCATCCCATTTGTCTGCCTTGCTCAATCTTTCTCCATATACTTTATCACGTTTTGCCTCATATCCGAATTTGTCATTGAAATACTTATACAGGAACATTTCCGTAATAATTTTGTATTCGCTTCCACTATTAGCAAGACCGAAATGGGAAGTGGTTGATTTTAATGAATCGATAAGGGCTATCGTAGCTTCTGATATATTTTGGGTATTTGCGTCCATATTATTTTAAGTAAACTTGATTGTATTGGTTTATATATTCATTTGCAATGAGGTTGTTAATGAATTTCCGGTCGGAGATACTTGTATTTATCCCCAAATCTATGAGTTGATGGCCTATCATAGCCAATGTGTCTCTCTTGAAACTGTTCTCATTAGCTATAATGTTTATATCAAGGTAAATCCTGTTATCAATTTCACGTTTCATTTTTGACAGACTTTCTGCTATTTCGTATTCTGCCTTGGAAATAATAGGTTTTTCACGCTTTTCATTTTCTTCCTCAATGCGCTTATGAATACGGACAAAGCGTTCATCTCCTTGATATTTCTTTTTGAGTATATTATTTCGGCGGTTGATCTCACGAATTTTCTTCATCACTGAATCCATATAATCAATGCTTTCTTTCGCATCTTGCGTACTTTGAGGAACAAAACCTTTCTTTCTGAAATATTCCCGAAATTCGTCAGCTAAAATCACATACTTGTCTTCTGTTCTATCAAAGTTAGCTTCAAATTCTGCCTGAACTCTTTCACAACGTTCTCGGATGTCATTGACTACAATACGCAATTCCTCTGAAATTCCTTTCTTGAACTCGAATTCCAGTTCTGAAAGAGCAACATTGATGATTCCTGAGACATCCGCCTTATGTTCGGTACTTTCCAGCAGATTCATTCGTTCGATACGGTGCGAAACCTCTGTAATGAGTGTAGGAATACTACCTTTGGGAAGACTGTCAATTTTTTCTTTAAGTTCTTCATCTCCAAATGCCCTTATTTGATTTATGATTGCTTTGGCATTTTCAAGAGTAGAACGGAGCGTATATAGATTTTCTTTATTCTCAATCTCGTCTATTTCCTTTCTGAATTCTTCAAGATTATCACAAGTATAATTGAACAAAATGTTGCGGATTTCCTTTATCTGTTCTATAATCTGCTCCTTATCTACAATGAGAGCTTCTCCTACTGTTTCTTTTTCGCCTGTTTCCTCAATATCAGCAGTACGGTTTAATTCACGCAGATAGCGGTTATTCGTAGCATCGAAATTTTCCTTGATATTCACAAAATCCACGACATACCCATACTTGAATTTATGGTATGGCCTGTTTACCCTTGTCAATGCCTGCAGCAAATCATGCCCGTCAAGACTACGCCCCAAATAGAGTTTCTTCAAACGGGGAGCATCAAATCCAGTCAGGAGCATCTGATTGACAATCAAGATATCAACTGATAGCTTCTTCTTGTATTCATCAATGTATGCCTTACGTTCTTCCTTATCTCCTTCATCATGCAAAATTAAAGAAGCCCTAAGCGGTTTTGTATGATTTCCATAGGCTACCATAGGCTCAGCAGCCATCATCAGATTTTCATCATGTTTCTCTTCTATATACAATGCCTTATTAAAGCGTTCTTGCCACAAACGATACATTTCACGGGCTTGTGGATTTGTCTTGCATACAATCATCGCACCCACCGTATCATCAGCTTGTTCAATACGGAACCGTCGGAAATCGGCTATAATATAGTCTATTAAAGCATTAAGATAAGATTCATGTTCAATGATCTTGTTACGGTCAATATCACTCTTCCTGACTTCAATACCACCTGCCAGTTTGTCAAGAATACTCTCTATTTTCTCTTTATAGATTGTTTCGACAGGTTCTCTCATAAGTTTCAGTGTATAGCCGTCTGCTATTGACTTGTCATAATAATACGTGTCAATATAATCACCGAATACACGCCAGGATTCCCTTTCCTCTTTCAGCAAAGGTGTACCTGTTAAAGCAATCTTTATAGAATCGCTATCGGCTGCCAATAAGTTTGCCAAGAAACTTCCTTGTGGGTTATAACCTCTATGCGCTTCGTCGATAAAGAAAATACGCTGTAAACGGGTGCTATAATTGGAATCAATCTGTATTTTGGCGGAATCCTGTTTGAATTTCTGGATATTGACCACCATAATCTCCGCTTTTCCTTCTGCATTTTCTGTCAAATTCGTACTGCGTATATCTGACATCAATTCTTCTCTGCTGTTAGCCGTCCTGACAGACAGTCCTCTTGCCACGAATTCATCCTTGGCCTGCTCCATCAAGTCAAGACGATCCACAATGAAATAAAATTTCACGGCGGTTTTCTTTGCTGCATAAAAATCAGTCAGACTACGTACGGAATAATACGCCAAGGCTGTTTTTCCGCTACCCTGTGTATGCCAGATAATTCCGCTTTTTACTCCATTATTCAATTTCTTTCGGATAGCAAAAGAGGCAAAGAGTTGTTGGTAACGCATTACATGTTTTTCCAACTGGGTAGTCTTACTACCGTCTTCCAATTCGATCTTTCTGTCCACATAGGCAAAACCATATCTTAGTAAAAAGAGAAATCTCTCTTTACTGAGCATCGATGTTAGAATCCGGTTGGTTGGAGTATTTATATCTTTGTTTGTATTATATTCAGGTAGATTTTTGATAACGACACAATTTCTGTGCTGCAATATCTGTTTTTCCGTACTATCAGATACAGCCTTATAAGGATACCCTGCTACAAAACCTTTATCAGCCTCACGGAAGACGTTGAAGAAAGCTTTGCTTTTAGATGTACAGCAATAAAATGCACCTTGAATCGGAACTCTACTTTCATTGTCATATTCCTGATTGTTGGAAAATATCATCAACTGAGTAACATTCAGGAATCTCCGGAATTTTGCGTTATTCATTCTCATGTTGATACGCTCCCTTTCTGCCAAAATACCGTCATGGTTATTCGGCTTCTTAACCTCAATAAACGCTAATGGAAGTCCGTTTACAAAACATGTTATGTCCGGTCTAAAACTGTCTCCACTATCCTGATTCTCACACTCAAATTCAGTGGTTACATGCCATTCGTTATGATCGGCATTTTGGAAGTCTATCAGTTTTATATTACTGTTGGAAGACAGTTTGTTATAAAACTCCCTTCCAAGATCATTATTATTAAGTATCAATATGATTTCACTCAGCAATTGCTTTGCTTGCAAATCGGACAGCTCTGGGTTTAGACGTTGAACACTACGCAAAAAAACATCCGTCAGAATATTAGTCTTGCTGTCATATTCTGTTATATTGTCCAAATATGTATATCCAAGCCTACACAAATGTAAGGCAGCCGGAACCTGCACTCGTGTATTTTCATTGAATTTGTATTCCATAACTTTACCTTTCTCCTTTATCGGTTATCAGTTCCTTCAAATCAACTTGAAGAATCTCCGCAATTTGCTGAAGAGTATCCAAATTAGGCTGTGAACGATTACAAGCATACGCATTGACCATACTGAAACTCTTGCCAAGTTTCTTAGCCAGCCATGTTTGAGAAATACCCTTTTCTGCTAAAACAGTTTTTATTCTGTTCAATTTCATAATACAAGCACTATTATTCCACAAAAGTAGTGAATTATATTGTATAATAGGTCTCTTTAGTCGTACTTTTGTATTGTCCAAGAAATGTTTAAGTGTTTTATTCTGTAAACTTTCGAAGTATTGTCGGGGGCATTTAATGAAGCGAGTTCTAATCAAACTTGTTCTGAATAGACGTGATTAAAAACAATTAGTTCCGAATCGTATCTGAATTATACCGATTCGGAACTAATTCTTCAGATTTATACAGTGGTTTACCAAATACTTACAATTAAACAAGTAAAATAGTACTAATTATTTTTAAATCTACAATTTAAAAATGCTACTGTTTTTTATCATTTCGTCATTTTTTCAAAAAGATATTCAACAACCATCTCTATCCATATTCCGTTCTGTTTTTCTAGTTTGTAGAGACAACCGTTCTCAAACGATTATTGGGAACGAACTACAGTTTGACAGTCATCGGATATATCAATTCCAAGATGCAGGAATCGAAAGGGGACATTCAATTGTAAGGTAAGTTTCCAATTTTAGGGTGTCACCTTTTAGACGGGTGCCAGCAGGCACC
>ERZ791741.1572-NODE-1572-length-18353-cov-4.446388_pt1 | contig 18353 bp, 25 predicted proteins | sample MGYA00510040_ERZ791741 | MGnify/ENA primary metagenome ERZ791741 (study PRJEB30046, sample SAMN00791960) | human gut metagenome | study: EMG produced TPA metagenomics assembly of the A metagenome-wide association study of gut microbiota in type 2... | reverse complement strand
GGTGGTGCGGTGGTTGAAGAAGTTCAGCGAACCGTTCACATAGAGGTCTGCTTCTACTACAATATCGAAAAGGCTTGATATGATTGAATCCCAATCTATGTTTGCGAGGAATGTTCCTATGTCTGTACCTATTGATTCCCAATCAACTTCTGCCAGGAAAGTACTTATTTCTGTAAAAATTCCTATAATTGCAGTTCCCACAGTCTCTCCTGCTTTGCTCCAATCTATTGTAGAAAAGAAATTGTTTATTGTAGTTGCTATTCCACTTGCAAAACTTCCCCATTCATAAGTTGTCACGAATCCGTATGCAGTATCAATAGCACCCTGAACTGCTTCACCTAATGTTTTTCCTAACAAGTCCCATTGAAAATTCTTTATAAATGAATTTATGCTTGTTCCAATAAAAGCTCCAAACTGCACAAAATCAAAGGTTGTCAGAAAGTTGTATGCAAATATTAAACCGGTATTCAATGCCTGAGCCACGGTGTTTCCTAATGTATCTGCTAAATCCATTACAGAGAAAAATCCATTTAATAGTCTTGCCAATTTTGTTGCAATATCTGCTGCTGTTTTTTGTATTTTAGACCAAGGTATTTTTTTCAATGCTTTGTTGAGCTTTGTGGCTATCAATTTACCTACACCTTCCCAATCATCAGCACTAATTAAATCCTTTATTTTATCCACTATTGGTACATCCATTGCAGTTGCATTAAATGATGGAGCCGTACTGGAACCTGAATTTGTATCCTTATCGGAATCATTATCTTTATTGCTCTCCCACTTATGCATCTGATCTAATCCTGACAACTGACGTTCTTTTTCCTTTGTGTTTTTCTTTGTAGATTTTGTATCTTTATCTGTTGCCTGTGAATTCTTATACAGATTTTGTGCAAGTGCTTTACTTTGCTCAATTGTCTTTCCAAATATTGAAGACATAACATTTGCCAAATAGTTCGAGAAAGTAACCAACGCTGACAATACTGCCTTAATACTGGGCAATATAAAACTGTATAATGGTGCAAATGCTGTAAGAAGATTTCCTTTAATCTGTGAAAGTGAATTTGCCATGTCTCCATCTGCTGAAATTACACTTTGCAATGCAGACCTTAATGCTCTGAGTGCCTTAGTCATCATTGAAAAAATAAAAACTTTCTTAACCATTCCACCTAGTTTTTTACCTAAGCCATCAACTTTCTTTCCAACATTGCTTACCATTTTAGGAACAGGATTCAGATTTTTGGAAATGGAGCCTGAATTTTTGGAAATAGCACTTCCCACTGAACCAACCTTTTTTACCAATGAAGCAAATTTTCCACCTAATGACTTTGTTGCTGTTGATACCTTTTCAGACATTGATGTACCCGCACTGCCTGCTTCACTCTCTTTGGCTGATAATTCTGCAATTCTTTGTTTTAGAATATTTACTTTTCCTTGTGCATTATCAGCTTTTTTTGTAAAAGTATCGAACTGTGAAGTGTCACTACCCATAGTAAACTTTTTGCCTTCTTCGTTGAGCCTACACATTTCAGCTTCTGCGGATTCTAGTTTCTTCTCCACAACATCAATATCATATCCCATTTGCTGATATGTTCTACTGTTTTGATTTCCACCGGTATCTTCAAATCTCTCTCGTTTATCCAATAAACTTAATAATTTTTGTTCCAACTTTTGAGCTTCCTTTTCCACTGCAGCATACTCTTCTGTTGGTATTTGTGTATTAGCAAACTCCTCTTTTTTCCTTGTCGCATTCTCTAATTCTATCTCTGCTTTACGCAGTTGCTCTTCTAACGACATCATCTTACTTGATGTTTCAGAAGTATCTACATCAAATGCACTTTTTACAGAACTACTAAGAGATTTCAAAACACCTTTTAATCCCTGGACAGACGAACCCATTGATTTTATACCGGCTTTGAAATCTGTATCATCTATTTTTGTATTAAAATTTAAATATCCATCTGCCATATTTTCACCCATTAAAAAAAGCCACTATAAACCTAGCAGCTTCTTTACCTCTTCTCGTTCTTCTAATTCTTCCTTTGTGTATCTAGTCTTCAAATCCACCAAATCCTTATTTTTCTTATAGAAATCTTGTTCATACGTTTCAAGTTTTTTATGATTTAGTTTCTTTGTTCTTATGTTTACTACATCAGCAAAAAGACTTTCGCCTATTCCCATGTAGTAACCCATCAAGGTCCACCAATGCATGTATTCAAAAGTTCTTACTTCTGTTCCTGCCACCTTGTTAATTGCTGCAAAAACTAACTGTTCATCCTGTTCCCAGTCCATAAGTTTAGGACTATTATTTTCTCTTTTGTCTTCCTGACCAACATTTATGAATTTCACAGCTTTTTCGTATGCTTCCATATACAAAGACGTATCCATCTTATCCAAATCAACATACATTATTCTAAGACAAACCATTATTTTTTCTTCCTGAGACAATTCTGAATCATTAAAGGCTTCAAAAATAGTAAGTATGTCTCTAAAATCAGTGCGTATTGGCTGATTAACTCCACCAACCTCTATGCTCTGTGGTAATTCTCCTATCATTTGTTATACTTCCCTGTATATTTGCTCATTCTCTTTTCAGATGCCTGCATTTCTTTCTTAACTTCCTTTTCAACAATAGGAACTATTGCATTGATTACACGCATAAACAAAAATTCTCCACCAACCAAAGATATTGGTGACTGATGATTAAATATAATGTCATGTACATCTGCATTGAAAATGGAATCCATTTTTGCATATACCGTTTCTTCTGCTTCTTTTAACACTGATGTGAAGTTCTCTTCTGTACTGTCTTTTAACTTCTGTTCCAATTCTCCAAAATCAGAAAATGTTTCTTCCATTCTGGTTAAAATACCAAAGTCTTTAGGATTAAAACGTATTACTCTGTTTTCATCACCATTTATGGCAAATTCCTTATATCCTTCATCAAAACTAATACTCTGCATTGTGTCCTTATCTCCTTTCCAAATAAACAAAGGGGCAATAATCTGCCCCTAAGAAAAATTATTTACTAACCGCTTTTGTAGAATCTGACTGTGCCTGTGATGCTGCACCTTCTGTAAATGTTGGTACACCGCTTGCAATCTTAACTGTTCCTTCTTTTCTGTTACCATTGAAAGTAACATCAAAAGGAATGTTAATTCCACCCTGAGAACCACCGTAACTCTGTGGCTTAACCACAACATCTTCTGTCCAAGCCTTGTGGGTTGATTCTGTATCACCTTCAATAAGCACTTCAAGAATTTTTGTTTTACAGTCTTCTCCTGTAAGTCTGTTCATTGCAATCTTACTTAAGTGTTCGTAAATTGCATCATCCGGATTAGCATAGTATGGATCAGCACTCATACTTGGCTCATATCCATTATCATTTACTGATGTTTCATCCAGAATGTTTTTTACTGTTTCCGTATCAGGATTTAATTCCACTGACATTTCTTCAATGTCTTTTCCAAGCAAAAACCATTTAGGTGAACCTGAGCCGCCAAAACTTGCATCAATATAATGCATTAAATAACTTCTTTTTAACTTCATTGTCTATTCCTTTCCTAATGTGTATGTTGCATATAACTGCAATTGATACATAACTCCATTTTGAATGTCTCCTGTAGGAATTTGGTACATCATTGCATTGGCACATTCTATTGACTGCAATGTGCCTTTATATATGCTTTGATTAATAGTTTCTTCAATTTGGTATTCGCCCTGGTCTATATTCTCTAGCCAGTGTGACAATTCCAATAAAAAAGTGCTGTTTGCAAGTCTGTCATAATCATTAAATGCCTGATTAACTGCATACAGCACAAAGCTATGTCTTCTTGTTTGATTTCCAAGAATATCTTCTTTTATCTTGCTATCACCTGTGGATGATAGTCCAAAATCTGATTTTTCGTCACTGTCTGTGAAATCAACATGAATGTTGTTTGTAAATTCACTCATATGTGGATAGTCTGTTAATAACTGCCTAACTAACTCAATTATATTCATTTGTTACCCTCTTCCATTGCTATTTTCATTGCTCCTTTTAGAATGTCTTCCTTATGATCTGTTTTCATTCTTTCAAACCATAACTTACCAGCTAAAGGATGTCTTTCTGTCGAATAAGTAAGTGGTCTTCCTGTTGGTGCTTTCTTTGGTGGTGACCAATAACCAACTACCTGCCCCTTCTCTTTTATTGGAATATTAGGGCCATATACTTCACCATAATACAAGTATCTTGCATAAGGTGATGTGTACTGTATTTTCCCACTTCCTATTACTGTTCCATTGGTAGCAGACTGAACCAACGCACCTGTGTCCATCGGAGTATATGGATTCATCAATCTTAATACTTCGCTGTCAACAAATTGCTGCATCTTACTTCCAACCGCAAACATTCTTTTCTTCTCTTCAAGTGCGTTGAAAAAGTCTTTATCATTGAACCTAATAACTTCATCCATATTAATCACATCCTAACTCGTAATGCCACATTCTTTTACTTCCAATAAGACAAGGCTCTACAGATTTTATACTGTATACCTTATACTTACTGTTAAGTTCCTTATATGTAGTTGATTCTGCCTTTTCTGATGATGTATCTATGTTAAGGGAGCAATTACCAACCACAATTAAATCCCCTTCTGAAAAAGGCAATTCTTTTGTGGTAGGCACTGCAAGAAACAAAGAATAATTCTTTACCTTACCATCCTTTGAGTAACTGCTGCTACTTGAATTCTCAATATATGCTTCATATAAAGTTTTCTTATATTTAGACTTCTTTTCAAAGTGTGTAAAAATGCCATTTGTATACATAATTAACACCCCCTAAATAAAAGTCCTGTTCTACCAAGCCATCTGTGAATTATGTTAAGTGAATCATCTTCAAACTTTCTTTTCATGTTTTCTGCTGATTCATAAGTAACAGAATAGTTTTTAATTTTCTCGCTGGATATTCCTCTGGGATTTTCATTTAATCTGTTCTCATAAGCATTAATGCTTTCTACTAATTCACAGCAACAGTTTTGAACTTCTTCTGATATATCAGCATTCTTTAATCTGTCAAAGGTATACATATCAATGATACTCTGTGATTTAAGTAACAGTTTAGGGAAAACGGCAGCATCTACTACCGGTTCCCCACTGCAATAATTGTTACTATAATAGTCATAAGTGGTATATTGCATTGCAATCACCTCCCCCGACTATTTATTTGCAATCATTGTCACATCCTGAGTTACAGCCTCATTATCTACAGTAACTGTACCTGTTACCTTGATTTTATCCTTTGCTGTTACTGAATATGGATATACTCCAGGTCTTAAATTAAAGACTGCTTCACCAGAAACATTTGTCTTAATGTTTGAACCATTAACATTTACTCTTGCACCTTTAATAGCTACAGCTGATTCAGGTGTATCATCCTTAACTGTAAAAGTTGCTGTCTGAGTTGTAACAGCTGTTGCTGGTTCTAAGTAAGCAAATGGGCAACCAACTCTGTCTTCATCCATACGTGTTGCAGGATTTGGAAGAGCCCAACCCATTCTGAATACTACTCTAAGAGCAACCATATCCTGCTGAGCAAGGTTGTATACAATTTCCTTTGTTGATGGGTCCTGAATAACACCTTCTGTTAAAATCTTTGTAGTAACATCCTGTCTAATTGAATAAACAGCCTGAGAGAAATCTCCTGCTACTAACTGTGCAATAGACTTATTAAATGCTCCATTAACAGGGAACTGCATTGGTGTTCCGTCAAGAGCATAAGATGTTGCATCCTGCATTGATTTAACAAAGATAGGCTGTCCTGTGCTATCCTTGATACCTCTTAATTTTGCTTTCATGTTAGTTGATGCAATAACACCACTTACTGAATAGCCGTCATCTTCAACCTTTGCAAATACTCCGTCTTCGCAAAGAATCTTGTCATAGTAATTTGGATTTGAACCAAGTGAAACATTATTGCCTGCCTGTCTTGCTAATGTAATAATGTCGTTCTGCCATTCTGCAGGTCTGTTTTCACCAAAGATAATGGCACTATCAACTCTCTGACCAATAGCTTCAATTACTCTTGGTGTTACTTCTCCCATAATGTCAAATTCTGCATCATCAAGAACTGCTTCAGGAATAGGTACAATTACTGCAAGTTCTGCTGCTGTCAACCATACGTTGTCCCAAGCCTGCTTTGAAGTCTGCTTCATTCCTGTATCACCATTTACCCAATATGCTGTAGGTAAAAAGTCTAATACTCTAATACGTGTCTGTTTAGATGTCATGTTAGGTAATTTCTTTGCCATAGCCATAAATGTTGATGACTTTGGTGTGTCCTGTGCAATAGCATCTACAATCTGTTCACGGATAATTGCTTCCGCATTTTCTCTACTAATAATATTTGTTGCCATGTCTTATCTCCTTTTCTTTTTTTATTGTCCTGCAATTAAACTTCTAATGGCTTCATTTGCTCTTGCTTTCTTATCGTCAGGATCTGTTCCACCCTGCATTGGTCCCGGTGTTGAACTAACCACATAAGGAACTTTTTTGTCTGATTCAAACAAATAACTCTGTTCTTTAACCATTCCATCAAAAGCTGTTCTTATGTCCTTGTCCTGATTTTTGCTTGATTTGAGAGTTTCAACATCAAGAAATGGCATTACTGCCTTAATGTCTCTGGCTTTGTATTCGCTAGCAATACCTTTTACCAGGTCTGTAAAATCTCTATCTGCTATCTGCTTCTCATAATTAGCCTTGTTTGTTGCTATTTCATCTGTAAGAGTTGTTATTTTATTTTGCAACTCAGAAACATTTACACCTTCAAAACTTTTTAAAGTTTCCTGTGTATTCTCCAACTGTGTTTTTAACTGGTCTCTTTCACTTTTAATTGCATTAACATCTTTGCCATTTTCAGCAAACACAAAAGCAATCTGCTCTTCTGTAAGACCCTGTGCCTGTAAATCTTCTTTACGCATTTTTTCTAATTCCTTTCTTAAGTTATTTTTAGGTGTTTACTACCCACCAAAGTTGACTGTTTTAGGTCTAATCATCTGACCAATGTAAAAAAGGCAGTCATAAGACCACCAATTCTTTTCTTTTTATTTCTTTTTTCCCATTAATGTGAGCAATAATATTGTCGCACAAATGATTAATGTAATCTGTACTGACGTTGCCATAATGTACCTCCTTTTGTTGTTTTTATGGTATAAAAAAAGGACCTATCTCTAAGTCCTTAATTAATAACTATTAAATTTATAAACCCGGTGTTATCTCCTTAATGCCTTTTGCTGCATTATAGATTTTCTTCATTATTGAATTTTCCTGTAAGTATTCTAACCCTTTTAAGGTAATTCTTATGTTGTCACACTCAACAATGGTTTCTCCTGTTATGTTTGTGCCAACTCTTACACCTTTAATATAACCAACATCAACCATCATTTCTATGTAACGCGACCAACGTTCCTTTGATACTCCAAGTGTTTTATAATTAATTGCTGAAATGTCAAATTCAGGCAAATCCATTGCTTTTTCCAAGGTTGATAGAATCTTGTACACTGCTTTGAAATTATCCATAATTTCTCCTTTTGGGTATAAAAATACCACCTAATCTGATATGATCCGACTAGATGGCATCTATTTTTTCTCTTTAAATCCTATTCCATTATTGCATTCTTTAATTTGCATAACGTTGTTTTCCCTTAAAAATTTATAAGGTATTCCATCAGGAAATGCATTACATGTAGGATGATATTTATTAACCATTTCTTTTCTTTTATTTTGACATCTATCACATGGTGTATTAATACATTGCATACCTAACCTCCAATATATCTTTTATATATGTCTATTGCTTCTCTAGGAACTTCTTCTCCACGTTTTAATAAAACTTCAACTTCTGCAATTAATTCACTACCATTCTGTGATGCAGTAGGAGACAAATTATCAAAATGTATATTATCTAATTCATTGTTAATTTCTTCTACTTCATCAATCGTTTTATTAAAATATGTTTTAGCATGTCCATTTTCATGCCAAACTGCTTCTTGTAAATTATTTGCCACTATATTAGGCGATTCATTAATCTGTTTATTAATTTCGTTAAGACTTCTGCCCATAAATACATTTTCATTGATTTTCAATCTTGTTAAAACACGCTGACCACCAAAATATGGCTCTGTTTGTAACAAAACTTTTTTACCATCTTCATCTGGTATCTTTTCAATAGAAACTTCATTAAAGAACATTCCCTTATCTTTGCAGTTATCATTAATAACATTTAGGATTTCCTGTTGTATTTCCTTCCCTAAAGCTGCATCTTCAAAATCATCAATTGTTATATTTTTAATTATATCAGAGTTAGAGCTTTTTTCAACAGACTTTGTACCTGATTTTTCTCCAATTATCGCACCATTTTTTAATTCATTTGCTTCATTTTTCTTTATTCCATGTCCAATATCTTTTAACCCATCAGCATTAACTTTGTCTCTGTGTTCACACAATCCCATCTTCTTGCAGAAATCACTATATTTTTGTGACATTGTCTGATATTTGCACTTTGCAGCTATTACCTCATCTGAATCATCTTTTAAACCTGATTGTTTTAACAAGTTAATGTCCTGCCTATATTTTCTCATTAATGTTTCAAGTCTGCGTTGATACTGCGTGGCTTCATACTTGTTGTATTCCTTACCGTTGTATTCCTTTTTTTCGTTTTCCTGTTTGTTTAATTCTTCAAGCTGTTCATCTGTATACGTTCTTACAGAAATGCCCGGAATAAATGGATAAAACGTATGTCTACAGTTTGCTCCACAAAGTCCATCAACTTCGCCATAACCTGTTTCTCTAATAAATGATTTATAAAGAACACCATCTTCCTCCTTTTCTGCATTTGGATTTGTTCTGTCCCAATAGAATACTCTTCCCTGCCACACCTGATGTGTTGGTCTTGCAGTGGAATGCCAACTTGTTTCAACAAATTCTGTATTAAGTTTCTGCATGTTATTAGCACTTATTTTTCCAGTGACCTGATTTACTCCTGTTAGTATTGCTCTTCTTGCAGCAACATCTATTCTTGTGGATATACCTGAATCATAGTTAATACTTCTAACTCCACTTTTAGTCATTTCATCAGTTACTTTTCGAATAATACTGTTGTAATCAAATGTTCCATTTAACACATGCATAACTGCATTATCCATTGTATCTTTAAAGTAGTTATCCACTGTTTTGAACACTTTCCTACCATTTGGTTGTTTTACTGCAAATCCCATTGTCCCGGTAATATTCTTTAACTGTTTTAATGTCTGCTCTTTGGTGGCTTCTATTAGTTGCTGCAATGCAACATTCTCTTCAAATGGAATAAACTCCTGCCCTACTGCCTGATATAAAGATGCATCTCTTAAGTACCCTTCCTTTAATGTATTGGAATACAACAAATCTATTTCTGCATCACTTAAATTCAATGCCTTTTGTATTTTCTTCTTTATGTCAGTTTTATTGGCTCCCATGTTATACAGCCTGCTTAATTCCCAATCGGCTGTCCTTGTAAGCTCACCAGTATCTGCAATTCGTCTGATAATGTCGTTCATTATGTCATTTTCCAAACATGAATATATATTTTCAATGTTCTTTGGAAATAAGTCTATTTCATCTGATTTGTACACTATTCATCATCTCCTGATGTCTCACCATCCTCTTGTTGCCCTGCTAACTTCTGCATTGCAACTTCTTCTGTCTCGCCATACCATTTCATTCTGTATTCAACCAAGGTCATTGCTCCCATAGCAACATCTGCTCTGTCTGTAGAACGTGCTTTTTCTGAATCAACAACAATACTATCATCCCATTCAAAGGAAGTATTAATATCTCCTTCAGGAGCCAGTCCGTATATGCTTACCCAGAAGTCCATAGCATCTATTAAATCTTTCAATGCATTCTGTAAAGCAAGTTGTGTATCAGAAACCATTGAATAAGAACGTTGCTTACTTGTTTTAATTTCTTCTGCTGTTTTATCCACATTGTTCGGATCTGAAAGTGTTCCATAAGCCAAATTACAATCAAATTCTACACGCTTTAACTGATTGTTAAATCCGTTATATAAACTCTGGTCTCTTATATCAGGAGAATATGTGTCCATAAGTGGCTTATCTGTTGCACCTGAACTATATTCAAGAGTTCTGTACAATCTATTCTTTCCACCAGGATATTCATATCTATCTGCTTCCTTATCATATTTAAGTAAGCTTTCTGCAATATGCACTGCTGCTTCCTTTGAAACAAATTCCCAATCAATCTGCGAATATCTTTCATCTGCCAATCTTATTGAATCAATTGCTTTAGAATACACCGAAACACCTATTGGTGATGCGGAATCTACTGTGTTTGCCAAAGGTACTTTAAAAAAGCCAAATGGTAACTTGCTTACATTCTTGAACTTGACTTCATTCTCCAGCATCTTCCACTTATCAACTTCTTTAATGTCAACCTGTGTTCCCAATATTTCAGGGTTGGAACTTACAAAAGCCATATTAATTATTGTTAAAGTATCATCTTCTATAATGTCTCTTTCCAATCTTGTGTATATCTTTTTACTTTTTCTAAACTGCTCTGTAAAAACACAGTCAGTTATGTTTCCTGAATCATCAAAAGATACCGGGAAGAAACAATCTGCCTGAATGTATTGCACAGCCAAACCATTTGTAGTTGTATATGGTTTAAACACTAAACTACCTTTGGCACAGCCATATTCCACATATTTTTTTAAATTCTCCAAAGCTTTAGCATAATAAGGTTTTATGTAATCCGCCCTTTCACTTCCGGTACACTCGCTTTTAAGTTCAAGAGTAACTAATCTTGCTATCTCCTGCGCTATACTTGCAGGAAGATTACAACTTTCATCACCTTTTTTTAACCAGGGAGATTTACCCTCATACATTGCACTCCATAATTCAATATGGCCTGCCATTGTAGCAAGGTAGGATAAATCAACCGGTGCTTCGGAATTATTATTTAATACCTTGCCTATTTGGCTAACCATATTTGAAAATCTCATACCTTACACCTCTATTCATATCTGATAAATCTACTAATATCTCTTTCAAATGTATATTCAAAGGCATCTAGTGAATCAATGTCACTTGTGCCATCATCTAATCGTTCATCTTCTGTTAAATTCTTTGGATTCCATAATGCTCCACATAAAGCATCTTCCAATGACCTGCAATGCTGTCCCATGTATTTGAATCTGCCTTGTCCCATCATTCTCTGAACAAATCTTATTCTGTCATTAATTGGTATCTTCATTGCATTTTCTATTCTTAACCAGCCTAATCCATTCTTTCTTGCTGTACTTCTTAAGCCTGCTATTAATGTCTGCTCTGCACTATCACAATACACATGTGTTATATAGCCATATAAATTTAATACCTTTAAACAGAAGTCAACAAACAACTTTCCAAGTTTTTCAGGGTCTATGTCATTCTGTGAACAGTCCACCCATTCAGATGCCAATGGAACAATATCCATATAGCCCCTTGTATAACCTGTGGCACAAAACGCATGTCCTGAACCACTTCCACCAAAGTCAACACCTATGTTGATTTCCATTATGTTTATTGGCTTCTCATAAACCTTAAAAGGATTAGGTATTTGTGTCTGTGCATCATTAAACAGCTTGTATACTGCCCCTTCTGCTGCAACCCACAAACCTCTTATGTATCTGTCATAATAAACAGTGCCTTTATATTCATTGCACAGATTTTCAACAAACTCCTTTGGTAAAAAAGGATTGTCAAATATTGTGTATTGCTGGCAATATATATCTGCATCAGAATCAAGAAACTTCTTAAACCAATGGCTGGGATTATCAGGGTTGCATGCACCATCAAAACAACTGTATGGCTTATCCATACGTGATTTTAATAACTCAAATACTTCTTTGTTCCACTCTGCAACTTCATCACCATAAACATATTTAAGGGATGAACCTCTAAGTTTTGATACCTGACTTACTTTTTCAGCACCAAGACAGTAAGCATAATCTCCAAAGATACTTACAATGTTATTTGAACCTATATCCCCAATTAGTTTAGGACCATATATTTCTCTCATTGGTTGCAAAACATTTCTTTCAATAGTTCCTTTTGAAACTCCTATAATTGCATTAAGTCCATCCTTGCCTACTCTATCTCTGATTCTTGATGGTATGGTATATAGGTTATCCATATAGGATTTACCGGAACGTGTTGCCCCGGTCTTAATGTTATATCTGTGATGTGCGTTCTTAACAAACTCCATCTGTTTATCACTTAGAACCATCAACATCACCTGCCTGCTTCTTAATCTGCATTAACAATTCATCTACTCTTGATAATTCATCTTCATTTGCCTTGCCTGTTGCTCTATCCACTTGAACATTAAGAAGCTCTATTCTTGCTCTTTGTTCAGATGTTGCTATATCCATATGACTTGCCAGCCAATCAAGGGCCTTCATTCTGTCTAAAAGCTTTACTGATGAATTCTTCAAATTAATGTCTGATATTAAAGTACCATCTACTTCATCAGAGTTTTTAAACTTAACAACATTTAGTTTCTGTCTTAATACTTTCTCGTTGCCATCTTCATCCTTAATCTTTACAGGACCAAATGCACCAATAACATCTGTTTCTTCCTGACCAAAGGTTACATAGTCGGTTATGTCAGCAAAAGCAATATCCATGTATTTTTGAAATATGTCTTCCTCTGACAGCATTTCTCTGTTTAATCGGTTTTGCTTTAACTCTGTTATACAATTTCTTATCTTTTCCTTTTGCAACAATCTGCAACCTGAGACTGCTGCAACATTATACTTAACACCATAGGCTTTCATATATGCCTTGGTTGCATTGAAACAGCGAACATAATATATGCAAAATAATCTCTGTTCATCTGTCAGATTACCATCTTTAACTACCTGCTCAACTTCATCAAAAGAGGTAGTATTTTGTATGCACACTTTTTCTTTTTTTGTGTGCACACTTTTTTGTCCTTTTCGGTTCCAGTTATATCTAGTTTTCCATGATCTAACTGTGTTAATAGTTACACCATATTTATCTGCTATCTCTTTATATTTAAGACCATTCATATAGTCTGTTTCTGCCTGTTCATATTTTTTTAATTCATTGCTCACAACACCACCTCTCTTACTTTTGTGTATAAAAAATAGAGCCTTGCTTAATTGCAAAAGCTCTATTAATAAGGGCGAACGGATTTCAACCGCCTCCTCTGTCACAACCTCACCTGTGTACTCACAACCTATTGGCTGGTCTTGTTGCACTAGTGCATTGTTTGATTGCACCCATTGTTCTCACTCATAAACTACTTCCCTCGTCTATAATCTTCCCATTTTTTTAATATTTTGTCAATTAACATTTCTTCCTTTGTTGATAATTTTGCTGTTCCATTTTCTGCATGCCAATATCCTCTATGCGTATGTGGCATTACTAGATTATCATTTATCTTATGAAAATGTGTTAAATCTATTTGTTTATTCCTTTTACCATCTTCATCATAAAATGTAATTGATTTAGGAATATTATCATTTCCTAGTGTCACATATATTCTATCTTTTATCATTGTTTCCATAGGTGTTTTAATAGATGTTTTCTCATTCTGGACAATAAATTTTATATTTTCTACTTGATATATTGTATTGTATTCTGTTCCATATACTTTTCCTGCTTTACTTATTCCACTTGATGCTCCACGTCCACCCATTATTTGCTCCTAAACCTTTCCTGAAAAGCACTTATGTTAATAATCCTATCATCTACTATTTCTCTTGGAACATTTCCATAAAATAATACCTGCGTTGGCTCTAACCTTTTTAACATTTCATTGTACCCATTCATAAACAATTCTTTAGACTGCTTATTTTTTTGTGTTCCTATGCTTGAAACTGCAATTGCAGAGCCTTTTGGTTCTCCATCAAAACACCATTCAAAACTTTCCTTATTGCTCCATCCAATAGTTGGTATAACATTTATTCCGTTAAACTGCATATATGCTCCAACCCAGTGTTTCCTATAATGATTATATATTTGTAATGCTTTAGGATAGTCGCTATATATACTAAAGTCTGGACTAAACACATATTTAAACTGTTTTAACATATTTATGTATGTATCAGGTCTGTTCCACACCCTTTCAAATTGATAATCATCCAAGAAAAAATGTACTGCTTTATCATTTCTGTTTTTACATTGTTTTGCTTCATTAAATCCTATTGTTTCACAAGTACTAAACTTTATTGGCTTTAATTCCGGAATATCATATTTACCTATTCCATCAAACATTGATTTTTGTAAATTTAAATAATTTATCTCCATGACTTATCCATAAACTTTCTTCTATTTTTCCCACGAAAAAAGACACCCTAAGGTGCCTTTTCCGAACTATACTAATTATCTTATGGGGGGAATGAAAAAATTAAAACATCAACCATTCTTAACACAATACCATTATAGCATTATGTAATGTGAACTAATATGTCCTATTGTGAACTATGCTAATTTGTTAATTTTTCTAAACTCTTCCAAAGCTCTGCCATGTAACTTTAGAATCCATCTATAACTATAGTTCATTTCCATTGCTATCTCTTCCCACTTCTTGCTCTGGCAATACCGCTTGTACAGTATCTGCTCATAGTCAGTGTTGTTTAACTTCTGTATGCTAATAATTACCTCTGCTCTAGCTAAAGCAAATTCACGCATAAGATTGTTCCAATCATCTTCCTTTTCGTTTATCTTGCATATTGTCTCAGCCATCTTGTCCTGTGCTCCAGAAGACATTACTCTCTCTTGCTGCTGAACTGCACCGGTACTTACCACCATTTCTCTCAATGTGTCTATCTCTTCTTTAAGCATCTTCATTTTTGATTCAAGATTCCTTACCTGATTAAGATACTCCTTTGCTGTCATTTCCACTGTTTTTCTTTTCCTCCTCTTTGTACTCTTCCTGTCCTAACTTATACATGCAATATCCTAGAAATACTGCATTTATTAACAAAAGTATGTATGATATTATCACTGCTCACTCTCCTTCCGGGCATAAAAAAACCAACCACCGAATATTGGTAGTTGGTCTTTTTAATGATTACAATTCTAGTAACTTTCTCATTGTTTCCACGAACACTTCTATATCCGCAAAATAATTTGGGTAAGCCGCTCTAACAGACTCCATTGAATTTGCTGATATTAATACTGCATCTATATTATTGTCATTAAGTTTCTCTATCTCATTGTATAACTGTGTTGCTTGTTCAATTTGACTCGGCTTAAATGGATAAATACTTAAAACTCTTTTACCATAATTAAGCTTTAATATATAATAGCCACCTTTAAAGTCTTCTTTTTTAGTATTTCTAATTGCTACATTTATAGCGCTTAATCTATTCACAATGTTACACCTAAAGTCTATCTCTTTAATCTCATCCACTATTTCAATAAGATTTTCAGAAGTATTAGGCACCACTGGAGTTTCTTCAACTATTGCAAAAACTGACGACACCAACGAAAAAAATCTAAGCACGTCTTCATCACCCATACTAGCTTTTAGTTGACTTTTTGTATAAACTCCCATCATTTCCACCGCTGTTGCCCATGTATGTTGTAAACTTGTTCTGAATTGAATTTCAATAAGCATATTCCGATTATATGTTTCTGTTTTATCACTTTGAAATTTGTACACCATGTGATAACTTCTATATCCTGATTCTTTAGGATGACTAATATAGTCATCTTCTCTTTTCAAAATATGCCTTATTCTTGAATTTTTATACTTATTTAATGATTTGTATACATCATCAATATCATTCACAATAACTCTACAACCACCTAAATCTTGCATTCCATATAAACTCATATGTGGAAATCTTTCCAACTTCCCAACAATAGAATCCAATCTTTTTAATCTCTGAACAACAATTGCGTTTTTATTGCTCCTTCTTAAATTACTTGTTATTACATGAAGAGGATATGCATGTGCAGCTCTCCAGTTATTTAAAACTTTTAATGCATCTACGATTTCTTTAACCTCTGCGTCCTTTAAATTAGATATAACTTTTCCAGCTTTATTAATCTGATTTTTAGAATAAAGAACCTCTTCCCAACCCTCATTAGTACTTTCTGTGTTCATAATGTCTCTCCATCGTTTTTCTATCATTATATCACACATATCCATATTATCATTTACTTTTTTCATTTTAATTACTCCTATATAATATATTATATTTAATTCCAACTACCACTATTCAATTGTCAATGTTCTGCTGCTTCTACTCTTCTTCGCTCTTTCCAGCTTGTACGCTCTCGCACATTCTGCATTCGTCGCAGGGTGCTTCAATTCCTAATATGCACGCCATCTAATCACCCTCTTTCATAAATACCAGCCAATGTGTCTTTGCTCTTCTGTTTCCTAATATTGGCTTTTTCGAAAACAATGGTAGTATTTCTGATAATTTTATCTGCTCTTCGTTCCACTTAAATATCAAAGTACCATTAGGCTTTAATACTCTCAAACACTCTGAAAAACCTTTGCTTATATCTTCTCTCCATTTATCTGACAGTTTTCCGTATTTTTTAGCCATCCACGAATTTTCTCCAATTCTAAGTAAATGTGGTGGGTCAAACACAACCATAGAAAAACTATTGTCCGTAAATGGAATGTTTCGGAAATCACCTATTATGTCAGGTTTTATTTCTAATTTTCTGCCATCACATAAGACATCTTCTAATTCTCTACAATCCATAAATGTTACTCGGGGATTATTTTTATCAAAGTAAAACATCTTACTACCGCAACATACATCAAGTATTGGTGTTTCCATCTATTCCGCCACCTTTCACGATTTCTATTGCATCCTCTAAACCTAAATCATAAAATATTTCTTGAATTGTGCCTCCAAATCCTTTATTATTTTGTTTTTTACCTAATTGCTCCACCACCTTATCCACATCATAAGCTGTTGGCTGATGTTCTAACAACTCCCTACATTCAATACATAGCTCTATTTTTCTTGCCATACTATCTGCAATGCTGGTTAGTCCATTCTCCATATAGATTTGTTGCCTCGCATCTAACCTTGCTATTCTATCGTTTAACTCTTTAATCGTTATATCTGCGTCTATTAATCTCATTCTAATCACCACGCTTCCATGTCAAATTCTTCTCTTTGAATTTTTGTATTACTAATCTTTTTATAAATATCACATACATTTCATCCTTGTCTCTGTTGTATGTAACTTCTGCGTATCTGTCACCCATTGGCTGTCCCCAAATGGTACATTTCTTATAACCTAATTCGTGTGCAAACCACACTAGGTCTAATTCGCTAATGTTAATATTTTCGTTTAATACTTTAATCACTGCATTCTTTGCAGCCTTTTCAAATTCGTAACTTGTCATTCTATTCGTTCTCCTTTTCAAAATCATTTTTGTTAACATATTCTACAATTGCCTTGTCATTTCCAATAAGCATCACTTGAAGAACTATGATTTCTGTATCATCATATTGGAATAATCTAGGTCTTTCATCATTAAAAATATATGGCTTGTCTAACAACCCTCTTATGGCTATCTTGCTTTTAGGGTGTGACTTTCTCAAAGTCCCACTTACTGCATTAATATTATAGTTAAATCTATTTAATGTTGTACTATCAAGCATCTAATCCACCTGCCTTTACTATACCTATAATAGTCTGATATAATGCTGAATTTTTACCAACAAGTTTGGTAATGTATGCATCCAACTCTTTCATCACCTTATCCACATCATAAGCTGTTGGCACTTCATCTAAAGTTTCAACTATTGTTTCAACACTTAATTCAACCATATCCGGTATTAAAGAAGTAGCTTGTCCTTGTGCCACCGCTTTAATCTCCTTTTCGAATAAATCTGCATCTATTAATCTCATTTACGTTCTCCTTAATTCAACACTAATGTTACATCATCTAATAAGCACACATTCACATTTTCAGTCACCTTATACATTATTCCTGTCTCTGCATCCACAGCGTTATACTTTAAATGGTTAGTCTTTTCATCAATTTTAATATAAATATTATTTTCACATTCGAACCAATCTCCCACAATTAAATCACTAAATGTTCTTACATTACTTCTGTTATCTTCAATCTTCATCTTTCCATCTCCTTTTTAATTTCTAACAGTCCTGCCTTGGTTAATTCATTTATAGTTTCCGTTACAACATCTAAATCCGAAGTATGATAGCTTCCCTCTATAGCAACATCTACATATATATCTCTATGAAAATCTGTTCTTACAGATATTTGAACACTAGGAATATCATATGCTTCAGACATATAGGCTATCTTATTTT
>ERZ791741.1564-NODE-1564-length-18421-cov-32.192856_pt1 | contig 18421 bp, 14 predicted proteins | sample MGYA00510040_ERZ791741 | MGnify/ENA primary metagenome ERZ791741 (study PRJEB30046, sample SAMN00791960) | human gut metagenome | study: EMG produced TPA metagenomics assembly of the A metagenome-wide association study of gut microbiota in type 2... | reverse complement strand
TTCCAGCCCATGTGCGGCTTCTGTTACGGTGCGCGTCTTTACGCCCGGGTGCGTGAGGGCTATTGGTTCATCGTGCGCCTCGGCACGTCGTTCCTCGTGCTTGTTGCCGTGTTGGGCTTCGCTTTCTCGGCTGAAGTGGTGGCGGTGTTCCGCCATGACCCTGCGGTGGTCGAGGTGGGAAGCGTTGCCTTGCGGTGGCAGCTGCTCACGTTGCCGCTCGGCGCGGTGGTGATGTACACCAACATGATGATGCAGACGATACGTAAGCCTTGGCAGGCCAATATCCTTGCCGCCTCGCGCAACGGCCTCTTCTTCATCCCCCTGATAATAATACTTCCGCATTTCCTCGGTCTTCAGGGCGTGGAGATGTGCCAGGCGTGCGCCGATATGCTGTCGTTCGTCCTCGCGGTGCCCATAGCCATGAGCGGATTTAAGGCGCTTAGAAATTAAGAATTAAGAGTTAAGAGTTAAGAAAATATGAGTTGAGAATTGAGAAATTAAGAGTTAAGAATTAAGAGTTAAGAAAATATGCCTTGCAGGGCGGTGCTGTTGCGGTTTGCCACAAGTCACCCTGCAAGGCATATTTTCTTAACTCTTAATTCTTAACTCTTAATTAATTTACTTCTTCTTCCACAGGTTCGTCATGTCTTCAAGCGTCTTGCCCTTGGTCTCCGGGACAAGTCTCCAGACGAAGATGGCGGCGAGTACGCAGATTGCGCCGTACAGGCCGTAGGTAAACCAGTGGCCGAAGTTGGGGTCTGAAGCGGTCTGCATGTTGAACATCGGTACGAACGTGGAACTTACAATCCAGTTGAATATCCATTGGAAGGCCACTGCAATGGCAACGGCTTTTCCGCGGATGGTGTTCGGGAAGATTTCGGATATGAGCACCCAGCAAATCGGTCCCCATGACATCATGAACGAAGCGCTGTACACCATGATGCTAAGCATCGTAACTATGGCCAAATCCATGTTGCCGAACGTAAGCGCAACGCCGAACGCTCCGACTGCCATGCCGATAGAGCCGGTGATGAGCAGCGGCTTGCGTCCCCACTTCTCAACGGTGAAGATGGCAACAAGCGTGAAGAGGATGTTGACTACGCCCATGATGACTGTCTGCATCATCGGGTTCTCCATGCCCATGTCGCCGAAGATGCGCGGTGCGTAATAGAGCACGGCGTTGATGCCGACGGCCTGCTGGAACACGCTGAGCATGATGCCGACGAAGATAACCAGTATGCCGTAGGTGAACATCTTTTCGGTCTTTTCGGTCACTGTGTTCTTTATCTCATGGAGGATGTTGCGGCCTTCAGCCTCTCCGTTAATCCTTGTGAGCACGGCGAGAGCCTTGCTGTCCTGTCCGGCCATGACGAGATAGCGCGGTGTTTCGGGTACGAAGCATATCAATATGGTGAACAATCCGGCGGGAACGGCCTCGCTACCGAACATGTAACGCCAGCCGGTTGATACTGTCCAAGGGTCGTAACCGGGTACTAATTCGCTCATGCCTTGGCCTATCGACTCGATAACCGGGTTGGTGTGGTCGCCGAGAATCATGAAGTTTACCATGTAGACAACCAGCTGGCCGAAGATGATTGCAAACTGGTTCCACGATACGAGCGTGCCGCGTATGTTCGAAGGTGCCACCTCCGCGATGTACATAGGGCATATAGCCGAGGCCAGACCAACGCCTACGCCGCCTATGACGCGGTATATGTTGAAGGCGATGAGCAGTGGGTAGTCGGCATGTCCGTGCTCGAAGAAGAGGAACTCCGGTTCCATTGAGCCGAGGGCGGAGATGAAGAACATCACGCCGGCAAAGATAAGCGACTTCTTTCTGCCCCAGTTCGATGCCAGGTAGCCCGATATTGCGCTACCGATAATACAGCCGATGAGCGCGCTGGCACACGTGAAACCGTGCCACGCATCGGTGTAGGTGAAGTCGGTAGCACCGAGGAAGAATGCTTGGAGACCCTTTTCGGCTCCGGAGATTACGGCGGTGTCGTATCCGAACAACAGTCCGCCCAACACGGCAACAAGCACGATTGAGAACAGGTAAGCCTTGCTGCCTGATTGATTTTGGTTCATGGTAATTGTTTTTTGTTAATGTTGTTAATATAGGTTGTTATCAGTAATAACGCGGCTTTCCGCGGTTTATTATATGCACGTGCGCGTTTTATAAGGTGTCTTAATGGTGCAACGTTTTCCTTGGTATCGCCTTCTGCATGGTTATTTGCCGACAAAGATAATCGTTTTTGTTGGAAAAACGCACGTTTCTTGTGTGCAAATGTAAAATTCATTGTTTCAAAGTCATACGCCGCTTTGCCGCCTGTGTGTGCAACGCTTGTGGCAGGCGGCTTTGCAAAAGACGGCCTTTTGCGTTCCAAAAGGCCGTCTTTTACACGCTGAAAGGTGGCCTTTTACAATGCGAAAGGCCACCTTTTGCAAAGTCACCGGTTTCCGTAGAAATTCCTGTACCAGTCATAAAAGCGTGCAATGCCTTCTTCCACGCTCGTTTTCGGGCTGTATCCGCACTCGCGGCCGATGCGCGATATGTCGGCGTAAGTACACTGCATGTCGCCCGGCTGCATGCCTTCCATGTGCATTACGGCCTTGTGCCCTGTCACGTTTTCTATCACGCTGATGAATTGCAGCAGGCTTACGGGGTGCGAGTTGCCGATGTTGTACACCCTGTACGGCGTGTCGCCGGTGGGCGTAAGGGCTGTGGCCTTGCCCACGCCGTCAACGATGTCGTCGATGAAAGTGAAGTCGCGGCTCATCCGCCCGTGGTTGAACACGCTGATGGGGCGGCCTTCCAGTATGCTTTTCATGAAGATGAACGGAGCCATGTCGGGGCGTCCCCACGGGCCGTACACCGTGAAAAAACGCAGCCCGGTTGTCGGGATGCCGTATAGCCGGGCGTAGGCGAAGGCCATAAGCTCGTCGCTTTTCTTCGTCGCAGCATACAGGCTGACGGGTGTATCTGTGGCGTCGCTCTCGGCGTAAGGCGTGCTCCTGTTCGTCCCGTAGACGCTGCTCGAACTGGCGAATACCAGGTGTGACGTGCCGTTCTGCCTGCAACATTCAAGTATGTTGACAAAGCCCACGATGTTGGAGTTGACGTAAGCCCACGGGTTCTCTATCGAATAGCGTACTCCGGCCTGCGCCGCGAGGTTCACAACGGTGTCGAAACGTTCCTCGGCGAACAGCCTGCCAAGGCCCGTGCGGTCGGCGATGTCGAGCTTGGCGAACCTGTAAGCCGTGTCCGTCCGGCTCCCTGTCATGCGGTTTTCGCGTATGTCCTCCTGTTGTATGTCGGCCTCGCGCAGCCTCGCATACTTCAGGCGGGTGTCGTAGTAAGAGTTGATGTTGTCTATGCCAACCACCTCATGTCCTTCGGCCAGCATTGCCTTGACCGTTGCGCTGCCTATAAATCCGGCGGCGCCAGTAACCACTACTTTCATCGCATGAAGTCTTTTATTGTCCTATCGTAGTCACAATATATTTTCCTACGGCCTTCCTCTCTTGCCGTTTCAACGCAGGCGGCAGCCTGTCCGCGTCTTTTTCGCGCATCATCAGCACACCCTTTGGCAGGCTGTCGCGCGTTAGGTCTTCGTCGTCCAGCTTGATTACGTCCTGCTTCAGGTAAACGTCCATGTTCTCGCTGCGCTTCACATTCCACGTGTAAAACCGCTGCGTGCCGTGCCGTCCGGCTTCCGCCTGTGCCGCTGTACACAGCTCCTTATAGCCGATGAGGCCGTTTACGCCCGGCACGGCGAGACCTGTGAAGAACACGGCGGCCAGCATTCCGCAGGCAATCGGCTTCACCGTGCCCTCCGTTTTGCGCTGTTTGCGCAGGCGGAAGAGCGCGGCGCAGCCTCCAACCGACAGCGATGCGGCAGACAGGCCGATACGGATATCGGCCATGTAGGGCACGTCCAATGCCGTCGCAACAGCCCATCCGGGCAGCGCAAGGGCGAGAATTGCGGCAGGAAAGGCCGTCGACAACACGGCAAAAGGCGTGCGTCCGACTCGCGGAAGCAGCGTGGCCGCAAGATAGACGGCAGGCGGAAACAAGGGCAGCATGTACACCTGGATTTTCGAACTGACAAGAGAGAGCATCACGAACGTGCTGCACACCGCCGCCAGCAACAGCTTCTGCATGTCCGTAAGCACGCCTCTGCGCCACGCTGCGTAAACCGTCATACCGACAATCAGCAGCGTCCACGGTGCCATAGAGTACCATATCGCAATGAGATAATAGTAAAACGGCTCGTCATGGTGAAACGAGTTGACCGCCCGGTCGACCGTCTGGTGCAGCAGAAGGTTGCCTAAATAGCCGCTGCCTCCTTCCCAATAAACCGCCGCGAACCATGCTATGCACGGCAAGGCGAGCACCGCCCACGTTGTTTTCCCCCAGTAGCGGCCTATCGTATGGCCGCGGCCTGTCGCCACGAGAAACGTTACCGTCGTGACAAGCTGCACGAGTATGCCCATCGGGCCCTTGCTGAACACGGCCAGGAAGATGTACACCGGGAATATCACCGCATTGACCCGGCACCGCCCCCGGCCGCGAAACATGTTGTAAAAGGTGTGTAGCGCCAGCGTGATGAACATGCACATGAACATGTCCATGCGAAGGAATACCGCCATTCCGGCGAACAGTCCGCATGTAATAAGCATCCATCCGCCGGTCTCCGCACTGTCCTTGCCGCAATCTTCGGCCACCCACCGGCTCATTACCGACACCGTTACGAGTGCCGGAATGAGTGAGAACAGCGACAGCAGCCACATCTGATGGCTGCCCGAAAGCGTCTTTGCTGCCATCAGCAGCCACAGGTAGAGCGGCGGTTTGTCGGCGTATGGCACTCCGTGGTTGGTGAATGCGAACAGGGTTCCGTTTCTGATGGCCTCGTCGGCAATGCTGAGATAGCGCAGCTCGTTGTCGGGTGAGAAGTCCCTTAGCACCATTACGGGCAACATTGCCGCCAATACGGCTATGTAAAAACTGCGTTTCATGCTTCGGAAGTTTTGCTGTGACTGCCTATCCACAGGTTGCGGGCGTAGGCGGCGATGCCGAACGACTGGCCTACTATCAGCACGGGGTCGGCCCTGAGCAGGCCGTACACGGCTATCATCGTGGCTCCCACGAGGCTGATAATCCAGAAGCCGGGCGGCAGCACCGACTCGCCGCGGCGGCGTGAGCATACAAACTGGTAGACAAAACGCAGCGTAAATAGCACCTGTCCGGCAGAACCGAATACGATGAGCCACGCCGGTATGCCGTCGTTATGGAAAAAGTCGGCGGCGAACTCGGCGGCGTTCTCTGCCACGAACACCATCGCCGCCACCGGCGTAGCAAGCAGTATGAGCCTAATCCAGCGTGGAACGCCGCCCCAAACGCCCTTCTCCTTCAAGTTCCACAGGTACACATAATAGGATATGAACTGCCCCATCACGATGGCGAAGTCCTTACGCAGCCATTCATAAAGGCACAATAGGTAAGCTCCGGCAAGGCTCAACGCCCAGAAAAGGGTGGGTGAGAGCACGCGCCTTGCACGTTCGGACATAATCCACTGTACAAGGACGCGCGCCGAGAAGAACAGCTGCGCCATGAAGCCAACAGACAAAACAGCAATCGTGTTCATTTCAGTTATGCGGCAGATTGCCGTCTTTTATCCTGTAATTAATGTACCTTTTGCGCATCCACCGGTAAGCGAAACAGTCGATGAACGGCACCACAAGGCGGTTGCGCAGGTGGTATTTCGACTTGCCGGCGGTTCTCGGAAAGTGCCTCACTGGCACCTGCCTTACCCTGCAACCTTGCAGCATCACCAGTGCAGGGAGAAACCTGTGCATGCCCGTGAAGAACGGAATGCGGCGCGCGCAGGCCGTGCGTATCACCTTGAGGGGGCAGCCCGTGTCCTTCATTCCGTCGTGGGTCATCATGCGGCGGAAGCCGTTTGCAATCTTCGACTGCAACTTCTTGAAGGCCGAGTCGCGTCGTTCGGCGCGTATGCCCGTCACCATTTCGTACTCGTTGATGTGTCCGAGCAGCAGGTTGAAGTCGTCCGGCGTGGTCTGAAGGTCGGCGTCCATGTAGCCCACGAGTGGTGAACGGGCCGTGTCGATGCCTGCCTTCAGTGCCGCGCTGAGGCCGGAGTTGCGCTCCAAGGCTATGTAGAAAAAGCCTTCATGCCTGCCGCATGCTGCGGCGATAAGGTCGAGGCTGCCGTCGGTTGAGCCGTCGTCAACGAACAGAACGCACGTGCGGCGTATTGATTTTGGCATGAAGTCGGCGAGCCGTTGCTCCAAAGCGGCAATGTTTCCGGCCTCGTTGTACACTGGAATGATGATTGTAAGCTGGTAGTTTCCTGTCTTGTTCATAACCTTTCGGTTGTATTATACAGGCGCAAAAGTAGCCGCCAATTTTGTTGAAACTTTGAAGAAACCGTGTGGCGGCGAACGGTTGAGGCTGTTTTTAACGTAATTTTCATGCGCCCCTGTTATCCGCATGTACGGTTGTTTATATGCGCAATGGCTGTTGCCAAAATGTAACGGCATCGGCCTTGTTTGCTTGCATATTGTTTTCCGACGGGTTTCCGTGAGCACGTTTTTCGTAAAATAAAATGCCGCAGGCCAAAATATGGCCGTTTTTCGTGCGCAAACGTAAGTGCGTGTGTTGCAGAATGTTGCAGCGTTTGCATGCTTATGTGTGCGATGTTTGCGGCAGTTTGTTTTGCAAAAGGTGGCCTTTTGCCATCTAAAAGGGCACCTTTTGCATTGTTGAAGGCCATCTTTTGCATGTATGTTGATGGCCTTTAGCAGTGCCGAATGGCATGTGTTGCGCATTGAATGACTGCCATTCGCACTTAAAACGGCCTTTTCCTTATGCCTTGCCAACCGTGTTTAGCCGCTTCGTTTTTCTATTTCGTGATGATAGGTGTACATTTTTCAAATGACATATTGATGCAGATAAGGCTGCCGTGAGTTGCATAATGTCATGTGCTTGTGAAATTGTCTTTATGTTTTTTTTCATCAAATGAGGCTCTCGGTAATCGTCATTCCGCGCGCTGACGCGGAATCCAGAAAGTACCAAGAATGTCAAATGACGTTGGCTGCATACACTGGATGCCGCATCGTAGTGCGGCATGACGATTGCCGAGAGCCTCATTTGAAAGAGGGTTGGGGGTCAATTGTAAGTGTTCAACATATTTTCAATTCGCAAAAAACTTCGTTTTTCTTTTGTCTTTGCGCTCGTCTTTCACTATCTTTGCAACTGTTTATCGTGAAAAATTACAGACATCCATGACACATTACCAACCGTCGTCGTTGCCGAACACGCGCATCGACGCTGCCGACTTGCTGCGTGCCGTGGCCGTGGGCGGCATCATCCTCGTGCATTTTCTCGAGCATCTTAACTTTTACAGCTTTCCTCCGCTGACTAAGTTCGACGAGGCCGTGTGGGACGTTGTGTTCTTCCTGTTGTCGAACAAGATGTACGCCATCTTTGCGATGCTGTTCGGGCTGACGCTGTTCGTGCAGCATGACAACCATGCGCAGCGCGGTTACGACTTCCGTCCGCGCTTTGTGTGGCGCATGGTGTTGCTGTTCGGCTTCGGACTGCTCGACCTGTTGTTCTTCAACGGCGACATTCTTACGGTCTATGCCGTGTGCGGCCTGTTGGTGTTGCCGCTCGTCCGCGCAAGCAACCGTGTGCTGTTGGGCTTCGCCCTGCTGTTTGCGTTGCAGCCGATAGAGGTGGCTTATTTTGTCGGAAGTCTGATAAATCCGCAGCTTCAGCCGCTCAATCTCGGCTCCGATGCCATGTTTGTTGAGATACTTCCTGCGCAAGAGGGTGGCAGTTGGCTTGATGTGGCAGTGGCGGGACTGCGCTACGGCCTGCCCGTAAACTTCACGTGGGCCATCGAGCACGGACGGTTCATGCAGACGTTGTTCCTTTTCCTGCTCGGCCTTTGGCTCGGGCGGCGGCGCATGTTCTATGACGAGGGGCGCAACGCGGCGGTGTGGAAGCGCACTATGCTGTGGTCGTTGGCGGCCTTCGCCGTGCTCTGTCCGCTGCGTTATACTGTGCCGCAGATGTTTGCTTCGCCGTGTGCCGAGGCGTCGTTGACGGTGATGCTCGACATGTGGAAGAACCTCGCGATGACGCTTTTCTATGTAAGCTCCATCATGCTGATGTACCACCGCACGCGCATGCGCCGCTATCTGTCGAAGCTGTTGCCGTATGGCAAGATGAGTTTGTCGAACTATCTCGGCCAGTCTGTCGTGGGCGGCTTCATCTTCTACCACTGGGGGCTTGGCCTTTACACGGTCAGCGGCCATGCCATGAGCCTTGTCCTTGGCATTGTTTTCGTGCTGTTGCAGTACACGTTCTGCCGCCTGTGGCTTGCAAGCCATAAGCGCGGACCGCTCGAACAGCTGTGGCATAACGCCACGTGGATGGGGGCGCGCAGGCTGAAAAAGTGAGATTTATTTTAGAAGTTAAAGAAGTTAAAGGAGTTTCCTTGAGCGAAGCGAAAAACTCCTTTAACTTCTTTAACTCCTAAATAAAAGTCAGTTCTGCTGCCATTTATTTTAATATAAGGTGGATTTTTAGTAATTTTGCACCGATTTGACTTGTTATCGGAATGAAGTTCAGCGACGTTATAGGCCAGGAAGAGGTTAAGCAGAGGCTGCGGCAGATGGTAAGTGAAGACCGTGTGCCTCATGCGATAATGCTTTGCGGACCGCGAGGTAGCGGCAAGATGGCTCTTGCCTTGGCTTTCGCTTCTTACCTGCTGTGCCGTGACAGGAGCGGAGGTGATGCGTGCGGAGCGTGCCCGCAGTGCGCCATGACGGCCAAGCTGGCTCATCCCGATTTGCATTTCTCCTATCCCGTAATCCGTCCTTCGGGCACCGGTTCGGAGCATAAGATGTCGAGCGAGGACTTTGCTTCGGAGTGGCGCGGACTGCTTTTGCAAGGCCCTTACTTTACTATAGAGCAGTGGCTGGCCTGCATGGGCGCGGCCAACCAGCAGGCACAGATGGGTGTAGGGGAAAGTGACGCGCTGTCACGGGCGTTGAGCCTGAAGTCAAGTCAGGGCGGATACAAGGTAGCTGTACTGTGGTTGCCCGAGCGGATGAACGCCGAATGCGCCAACAAAATGCTCAAATTGCTTGAAGAACCGCCGCAGGCTACGGTCTTCATACTCGTTTGCGAGGAGCCGGAGATGCTTATCGACACTATAAAAAGCCGTGCGCAGCGTATAGATGTGCGCCGTATTGCCGACGAAGACATAGAGCGTGCCCTCGTTGAACGCCGCGGAATAGACCCTGACGGGGCGCGGATGCTGGCACGTGCGGCCGGCGGCAGCTGGCTCGGAGCACTTGAAGAGCTTGATGCCGGGAACGAAAAGAAGGAGTTTCTTGACATGTTCATCTCGCTGATGCGCCTCGCATACATGCGCAAGATAAAGGATTTGAAGAAGTGGAGCGACACCGCCGCCGCACTCGGACGTGAGCGGCAGAAACGTATGTTGGAGTATTTCCTTCGCATGGTGCGCGAGAACTTCATGTACAACTTCCGCAATCCGCAACTCTGTTACATGACACGCGATGAGGAAAACTTCGCCCGTAACTTCTCTCCTTACATCAACGAGGCCAACGTTTTGGAAATTTCAGCGATGATGAACCGCGCCATACGCGACATCGGACAGAACGCAAACGCCAAGATTGTGTTCTTCGACATGGCTACAAACATCATCGTTGCCTTGATAAGAAAACCTTAGGTTTACGCAATTACATATATAAACATATTCTGATATGGACTTCAAGAACAGGAAATACATGATATACAACGGCTGCGACCGCGGCCTTTGCATTCGCGGTTGCGGACGGCAGGACCGCCAGTTGAACACTTATGACTGGCTGGCCGACGTGCCGGGCAACGCCAAAAGCACGGATCTTGTGGAGGTGCAGTTCAAGAACACACGCAAGGGTTATTACCATAACGTCAACAATCTCGACCTGAAGAAGGGCGACATCGTGGCCGTTGAGGCCAGTCCGGGTCACGACATAGGTGTCGTTACACTGACAGGCAAGCTCGTGGAGCTGCAAATCCGCAAGGCAAACATCAAGTCGGCAGATGACATCAAGCGCATATACAGGATAGCGAAGCCCGTCGACATGGAGAAGTATCGTGAGGCAAAGAGCCGCGAACACGACACTATGATACGCAGCCGCCAAATCGCCAAGAGCCTGAATCTTGACATGAAGATAGGCGATGTGGAGTATCAGGGCGACGGGAACAAGGCCATCTTCTATTACATTGCTGACGAGCGAGTGGACTTCAGGCAGCTAATCAAGGTGCTGGCGGAGACCTTTCATGTGCGCATAGAGATGAAACAGATAGGTGCAAGGCAGGAAGCCGGACGCATAGGAGGTACCGGGCCGTGCGGTCGCGAGCTGTGTTGTGCAACATGGATGAAGAGCTTTGTGTCGGTAAGTACGGGCGCGGCGCGCTATCAGGACATATCACTCAACCCACAGAAGCTGGCTGGAATGTGTGCAAAACTGAAGTGTTGCTTGAACTACGAGGTAGACAATTACATGGAGGCGAGCCGCAAGTTGCCGAGCAAGGAGGTTGTGCTGCAGACGCAGGACAATGACTATTACCTGTTCAAGAGCGACATTCTGGCCGGCATGGTGACGTATTCCACCGACAAGAAAGTGCCTGCAAACCTTGAAGTGATTACCGCAAGGCGCGCGCTTGAGGTGATAGAAATGAACAAGCAGGGCGAAAAGCCGCTGTCACTTCAGGAAGACGGTACGGCAAAGAAGCAGGAACGACCCGTTGATTTGCTTGAAAACGAGAGCCTTACACGCTTCGACAAGAACAAGAAAAAACGCAAGTCGAAGAATAAAAACGGCAAACAGACGGCCAAAGGACGCGGCAAACAGCCCGACGCACAAGCCAAGAAAGGCGGCGGAGGAACAGCCGAAGGCAAAGATGTGAAGGCGTAATGATGCTTAGGCGCACATTATATATATTGTTGCCGGTCATGTTTGTGGCGGCGGTAGTGTCGGCTTGCGGCGGCGGAACGGTGTACGACAAATTCGTTTCCATGCCTTCCGACGGATTGGAAAAGAACGACACAGCTGTTTTCGACGTGCCTCCGGTTGCCTCGTCAGGGCGTTACATCCGGGAGATAGGCTTGCGGATAGCGGCGGCTTATCCGTTTACAAGCCTTAGCCTGGAGGTTTGCCAGACTGTAGAACCCGGCCATCGTGTGAGCGTTGACACGCTTGACTGCCGCCTGTATGACGACGACGGAAACGTGCTTGGTCACGGAGTTAGTGTTTACCAGTACGGTTTTGCGCTTCCCGACATCGACCTGCAAAAGGGCGATTCGCTGCATGTGCGCGTGCGGCACGTGATGAAACGTGAAATCCTGCCCGGCATAACGGACATCGGTTTCAGTCTGAAAACAAATTGACAAGATACTTTTATAACGACGAAATGCGGCATACAGTGCCGCATTTTTTCATTTATCATGGCCTCGTTGCTTACGTCCGGCCATTATTTCTTGTGTCTGTTGGCGCGCTGTTCGCGGTATTTTGCCTTCTGGCGTGCCGACCCGCTGCCGTGCGCTCCTGTGATATACTGCTTTTTCTTGGCTTTGGTCTTCACCTTGCCGCTGTCGTTTCCGTTGTCGCTTTTTGCCTTGCGGAACACTATTCCGCCGCCAGCAATGATGTCGTCGATGTCTGCCATTTTTATAAAGGTAAAAAAGTAAAAGGATAAAAAGGTAAAAAAGCAAAGAGGGAACGCTAAAAAACGTGTTTTACCTTTTTACTTTTTTACCTTTTTATTTTTATCAGTGGTGGAACAGCCTTACGCCGGTGAAGGCCATGGCTATGCCGTATTTGTCGCAAGTATCTATCACGTTGTCGTCACGAACGGAGCCGCCGGCCTGCGCTATGTACTCAACGCCGCTCTTGTGGGCGCGCTCTATGTTGTCGCCGAAGGGGAAGAAAGCGTCGCTGCCGAGGCTTACGCCCGTGTTCTTGGCTATCCATTCCTTCTTTTCTTCCATCGTCAGAACCTCCGGCTTCTCCTTAAAGAACTTCTGCCATGTGCCTTCAGCCAATACATCGTCGTGTTCCTCGCTGATGTAAACGTCTATTGTGTTGTCGCGGTCGGCACGGCGTATGTTGTCTACAAAGGGCAGGTTCATAACTTTCGGGTGCTGGCGCAGCCACCAGATGTCGGCCTTGTTGCCTGCCAGACGGGTGCAGTGGATGCGGCTCTGCTGGCCCGCGCCTATGCCTATGGCCTGTCCGTCCTTTACGTAGCATACCGAGTTGCTCTGTGTGTACTTCAGGGTTATGAGGCTTATGATGAGGTCACGCTTCGCTTCGGGCGTGAAAGTCTTGTTCTGTGTGGGAACGTTCTCGAACAGTGCCGGGTCGTCCAGCTTTACCTCGTTGCGTCCCTGTTCGAACGTTATGCCGTAAACCTGCTTGTGCTCGATGGGATTGGGCACGTATGAAGGGTCAATCTTGATTACGTTGTAAGTGCCCTTGCGCTTGTCTTTCAGGATGGCGAGCGCTTCGGGAGTATAGTCCGGGGCAATCACACCGTCGCTTACTTCGCGCTTGAGGAGCGTGGCCGTTGCCTCGTCGCACGTGTCGCTAAGTGCCACGAAGTCGCCGTAGCTGCTCATTCGGTCAGCGCCGCGCGCCCGTGCGTATGCGCATGCCAGGGGCGAAAGATCTATCTTCACGTCGTCAACAAAGTAAATCTTCCTCAGAGTGTCGCTAAGCGGCAGGCCTACGGCGGCTCCGGCCGGCGACACATGCTTGAAGCTGGCGGCGGCAGGCAGGCCGGTGGCGGCCTTCAGCTCTTTTACGAGCTGCCAGCTGTTGAGTGCGTCGAGGAAGTTGATGTACCCCGGGCGGCCGTTAAGCACCTCGATGGGCAGTTCGCCTTCGTCCATGTAAATGCGCGAAGGCTTTTGGTTCGGATTGCATCCGTACTTCAATGCTAATTCTTTCATATCTTGCAGTTTAACTTTTCGCGGTGCAAAAATACGGCAAAATGGGCGTATTTCAAAATAAATGGGCTTAAACCGTGCGTTTTGCGGCGTCGCCGCGTCGTGTGCGTTGATTGCTCATGCCTTGCCGCCGGTGTCGTCCTTCTTCTTGAACATGTGCGGAGCAAGCAGCCCTATGCCCACGCCGAGGCACAGCCACACGCCCAGATTGTCGAAAATAATGCCGAAAGCTACGCCCAAACAGATACCGATTGTCAGATAGCTGCCTGCTGTCTGCAGGCTTTTCCCGTTCTTGTTGTCTTCTTCCATTATGCTTTTGGTTGTAAGGTTAGTCCAGCAAAGATAATGCAAACCGGGCGCAATGCAAAATAAAAGTGCGTGAACATACTTTTATTTTCATTGCCGAGGTGCAGCTTATCTTATCTGAAGACAGGCGAAATATCGTTGTCATCAAAGCCGTGCGTGGTGTTTTTTACGGCGTGTCGCAGCCCGTTTGTAACTCGTTGACGGTCAGGCTGTTTCCAATATGCCACCTTTTGCATTGTAAAAGGTGGCCTTTTAGCGTGCAAAAGGTGGCCTTTTGGAATGCAAAATACGGCATATCGCAAAATAATTGAATTTTAGCCGTTGTTTCCTTTGCCGTTTAAGATACATTGACTATCTTTGCACCGTCCGTTCAGCGGACATTTACGTTTATTACAGTCGTGTAGGTTCGCCGCACGTCCCGACGGGCGGAGGCGATTAAAAGGGAATCAGGTGAGAGTCCTGAACAGTCCCGCTGCTGTAAGTTCCTTTTTTGTGACGGCAGGCAATGATGCCACTGGACATGGTCGTTCGGGAAGGCGTTTGCCGTCAGGAACAAGTCAGAAGACCTGCCACACCGGCTTTTTGCATGCTCAACGGCTTTCGCGGAAAGGCTGTGGGGGAACTTCAAGGCGTGCGCCTTTGCGGCTGCGCAAATCCTGTTTCATCCATACGTCACGGTGCGGAGCGTTGTTTTAGGAAGGATGAAGCAGACAATGACATTACGAAACACCATAATCTGCGGCCTGTTCGGCCTTGTTGCGCCCTGCGTTTACGGTCAGGAAGCGCTTACCGACACGGTCGTCTCGTCGACAAGAACCATCAGCGAAGTTACCGTTACGGCGCATCGCGACGCGGAAAAGGACCTCCTGCCCGTGCAAAGTCTTGCCGGGGAACAGCTCGAAAGGATGTCGGCGCTATCCGTGGCCGACGCCATCCGCTATTTTTCGGGCGTGCAGATAAAGGACTACGGCGGCGTGGGCGGCTTGAAGACGGTCAACATCCGCGGCATGGGCACGCAGCATGTGGGCGTGTTCTACGACGGCATAGAGCTTGGAAACGCGCAGAACGGACAGATAGACCTTGGCCGCTTCTCGCTCGACAACATGGAGGCCGTCAGCGTGTACAACGGCCAGCGCAGCTCGATTTTCCAGTCGGCAAAAGACTATGGCTCAGCCGGCACGGTGTATCTGCAAAGCCGTGTGCCGGTGTTTGAGGAAGGCAAGCGTTTCAACCTGCGCGCAACGATGAAGGCAGGGTCGTTCGGGCTGGCCAATCCGGCTCTCGTTTGGGAGCAGAAAATCAGCGATTACGTCAGCTCGTCGGTCAGCGCCGAATACATGTACACCAACGGACGGTACAAGTACCGGTACAGCACCCAGGGCGGATATGACACCACGGCGGTGCGCGCCAACGGCGACGTAAGCGCGCTGCGCGGCGAGGCTGGCTTCTTCGGGCGGCTGAAAGGCGGCTCGTGGCGCGCCAAGGCATACGTCTACCGTTCCGAGCGTGGGCTTCCAGGCGCGGTGGTGCGCGGCCGGTTGGAGCACGAAGACCGCCAGTGGGACACCAACACGTTCGTACAGGCGTCGCTGCGCAAGCGCGTGACCGACAGGTACAGCCTGCTCGTAAACGGCAAGTACGCCTACGACTACCTGCATTACCTGTCAGACCCGGCCTTGGACGAGAGCGCGATGTACGTTGACAACAGGTACCGCCAGCATGAAGTGTATTTCTCGGTGGCGAACCTTTACCGCTTCGACAGCCATTTGAGCGCGTCGCTTTCGGCCGATTACCAGTGGAACAAGCTGAACGCCGACCTCTACAACTTTGCCTATCCCACTCGCCACACGACACTCGTTGCCGCCGCCGTTGCCGCCGATTACAGCCGCTTCAAGGCGCAGGCGAGCCTGCTCGGCACGTTCGTTGCCGACCGCGTGGCCATAGGCTCTGACAAGGCCGACGACCGGACGGAGTTCACTCCGGCGGTAGTCATGTCGTACAAACCGTTCAAGCGTGCCGACTTCAACCTGCGTGGGTTCTATAAAAAGATATTCCGCATGCCCACGCTCAACGACCTTTATTACACGTTCATCGGCAACGTGAGCCTCCGCCCGGAGTACACAACGCAGTATGACATCGGCTTTACCTACGCAGCCGCGCCCCGTCGCTCGTGGCTGAAGCGCGTGGAGGTGCAGGCTGACGCGTATTATAATAATGTGAAGGACAAGATAATAGCCATTCCTACGTCAAACCAGTTCCGCTGGACGATGGTCAACCTCGGTCGTGTTGACATCCTCGGCGTTGATGTTTCGGCGTCGGCTACATTGGAATTTCCGTGCGGTCTGCGCCTTGACGGACGGCTAAGCTACACCTATCAGCAGGCCGAAGACGTGACGAGCCGCGCCAATTCGTACTACGGAGACCAAATACCTTACATCCCTTGGCACAGCGGCTCCGCCATAGTCAACGCCTCGTGGCGCGGCTTCGAGCTTGACTACAGTTTCATATACACCGGCGAACGCTATGACGCTACGGAGAACATACCCCAGAACTTCGTGCCCGAATGGTACACAAGCGACATCGCCCTGTCTTACAACTTCCGCATAAGCAAGGCCAGGATGAGGCTGACCGCCGAGGTAAACAATGTGTTCAACCAGCAGTTCGAGGTCGTGAAGTGCTATCCTATGCCGGGAACAAACTATAAAATGACATTGAAAGTGGAAATATAATGCGCATTGTTATGAAACCAAAACATCTTTTCATCTGCCTTGCCGCAGTGCTCGCGGCCTCTTGCCGGGGCGACGAGGAAGTGCTTGTGCCGTCAACATGGACGCAGGTTGCAAACCCTACGTATCCTGAATCGGTTGTGGGCTTCTACCTGTTGAACGAAGGCAACATGGGCAGCAACAAGTGTACGCTCGACTTCTTCGACTGTACCACCGGCTATTACCGCCAGAACATCTACGCCGAAACCAACCCGAACGTGGTTCTCGAGCTTGGAGACGTGGGCAACGACATACAGGTTTACGGCTCGAAACTGTACGCGGTAATCAACTGTTCGAACTTTGTCGAGGTGATGGACAAGGCGGATGCACGCCACATAGGCGAGATAAAAATACCCAACTGCCGCTACATCGTGTTCCACGAAGACTACGCTTACGTCAGCTCTTATGCCGGACCGGTGCAGATTGACCCAAATGCGAGGTTAGGGTATGTGGCTAAGGTCGATACGGCCACGCTCGAAGTGGTGGCCGAATGCACCGTAGGCTATCAGCCGGAAGAGATGGCCGTTGTTGATGGAAAGCTCTATGTAGCCAATTCCGGGGGCTATCGTGTGCCTGATTATGACCGCACCGTGTCGGTAATCGACCTCAATACGTTCACCGAAACCAAGCAAATCGATGTTGCAATCAACCTCCACCGCATCGAGGCCGACGGCCAAGGGTATCTTTATGTGTCGTCACGCGGAGATTATTACGGTACCGGTTCCGACCTGTTTGTCATCGATACGCGCACCGACGAGGTTGTTGACACCCTCGGAGTGGCAGTCAGCGAGATGTGCATCGATAACGGGATGCTCTATGTCTTAGGCTCGGAGTACAGCTATACGGCCTCTGACGAATGGGCCGTCTCTTACGCCAAGATTGACACGGAGACGCGGACCATTGTGTCGCGCAACTTCATTACCGACGGCACGGAAAAGGAAATAACCATGCCCTACGGCCTTGCCGTCAACCCGGAGACAAAGGAAATATATGTGACTGACGCCAAGAGCTATGTCGTTAGCGGCACTCTCTACTGCTTTACGCCCGACGGACGCAAGAAGTGGAGCGTGACAACGGGGGACATTCCGGCGCACTTCGCATTCCTGACGAAGTGAACACAATTAAGAATTAAGAGTTAAGAATTAAGAAAAATACTGACAGACAATGAGCAAGAAAGCATTTTATTCATTCCCGTTGATGGCCTTTGCCATGCTGGCATTCGGCTCGTGCAGCGACGACGACGGGGGAAACGACGGCCAAAAAGTGCCGCCTGTGACGACCGAAAGCATCGCAATAGCCGTTCCCAATGGCGGTTTCAAGGCCGCGGCGTGCTCTCCCGTGACAATCAGTGCTACCGTAGCGGAGGGCAGGACGTATGACATTACGTGGAGCTGGAACGGCGATGTGGCCGCCATAGGCGCTTCAATGGACTTCATCGCGCCGCGTGCCGGACGGTATGAGGTTACGATGAACGCGACAGACGAGGCCGGAAAGGACACCACAATAACAGTAAACGTGACGGTGAGCGCCGCCGGTGACGATTACACTCCTTACATAACGGCGGTGAGCGACTATCGTCCTGCGCCGGGACAGTTTGTCAATACCTTGCCCGAATATGAGGACGGAGACACCCAGGAGACAATGAACGCCAAGGTGTTGGCGGCCATCGGCAACAACGCTCGCGGCCTCGTATCGCTTGGAGGGTATGGAGGCTACGTGGTGTGCGGCTTCGACCATACCATAGCCAACGTGCCAGGAGAGGCCGACTTCAAGGTTCTTGGCAATGCGTTTTACAACAACGGCACTTCGTCTGACGGCTCTTCACGCCTCGGTGGAAGCTGCGAGCCGGGCATAGTCATGGTGGCTTACGACCGCAACGGCAACGGCCTGGCCGACGACGACGAGTGGTATGAGCTGGCCGGGAGCGAATACAGCAAGCCGACGACCGTCAAAGGTTATGAAATCACATACACACGGCCCACAGGCGAGGAGCTGGCCGACATTCCTTGGACTGACAATCAGGGAGGTAGTGGAAGCATCATGCGCAACAATTATCATCGGCAAGACTATTATCCACAATGGATTGAGGACGGCGAGCTGACCTTCAGCGGCACGCTTCTTCCCCAAAATGCCGTTGACGAGAGCGGAACAGGCACGTACTGGGTGCTTTACGCATACGACTGGGGCTATGCGGACAACCGCCTGAACACTGAAGACGAGTCGGACTTGGACATCAGCTGGGCTGTTGACAGTGACGGAAACCGCGTCTATCTACCCGGCATCGACTTTGTG
>ERZ791741.1558-NODE-1558-length-18488-cov-2.800195_pt1 | contig 18488 bp, 11 predicted proteins | sample MGYA00510040_ERZ791741 | MGnify/ENA primary metagenome ERZ791741 (study PRJEB30046, sample SAMN00791960) | human gut metagenome | study: EMG produced TPA metagenomics assembly of the A metagenome-wide association study of gut microbiota in type 2... | reverse complement strand
ATATCTTCTAATACCAGGTTCATGTAAATAACTTATTGTTGGATTCAACTGCGTACATTTTGACATTACAGGTGATAATTCTAATTTCTTACGTAGACTTCGTGAAGTAGAGAATGGTGTAAAAAACACGTCCAAGCAAATAGAGCAAAGCGGTTTAGGTATTGAAGAACTGTTTAACCGTATGACTAGAGCTGCCGCAGCATTCGGAGCTGGTTTTACTGCAAAAGAATTAATTTCAAATATTGCACAAGTCCGAGGAGAATTCCAACAATTGGAAGTTGCATTTAAGACAATGCTTGGCAGTGAGGATAAGGCTAATGCCCTCATGCAGCAATTGGTAAAAACGGCTGCTACCACTCCTTTTGACCTTCAAGGCGTAGCAAATGGAGCTAAACAACTTCTTGCTTATGGAGAAAATGTTGAAAACGTAAATGACGACTTGATACGTCTTGGAAACATAGCCGCCGGCCTTTCTCAGCCACTTGGTGATATTGTGTATTTGTATGGTACTACCATGACGCAAGGACGGTTATATACCGCAGATTTAAATCAGTTTACAGGTCGTGGTATTCCTATGATTCGCGAATTGGCAAAAGTATTCGGAGTAGCAGAAGGAGAAGTAAAAAGTTTAGTTGAAGCAGGGAAAGTGGGATTCCCGGAAGTCCAGAAAGTCATCCAAAACCTTACAAATGAGGGAGGAATGTTCTACAACCTTATGCAAGAACAGTCCAAGACAATCACTGGGCAAATTTCTAATATAGAGGATGCTGTTTCCACCATGTTCAATGAGATAGGGAAAGCCAATGAAGGAATTATAAACGAAGCTCTGTCCGGTGTTTCTTATTTGGTTGAGAATTATGAGAAAGTGGGAAAAGTTCTTGTTGGTCTTGTAGCAACTTATGGCGTATATAAAGTGGCTGTGATGACAGTCACGGCTTTGCAAGCTTTACAAGCTTCAGGTATTGCCGCTCTAACTATTGCCGAACGTGCCCACTACGGATGGCTGGTTTTGCAAACAACGGCACAAAAAGCTTTGAACGCTGTTATGTTTACTAATCCGTATGTGTTATTGGCAACTGCTGTTGTAGGGCTTGGAGCTGCAATGTGGTCGTTATCCGATAATACAACGTCAGCAGAACGTGCTTTAGATTCATATAACAAGAAAATAGAAAAACTCAACACGGACGAGGAAGATCGGAAACGTACTTTGGAAGGTCTTGTTAGCACCATTAATAGCGAGGTGGAAGCCGATGTTACTAAACTCAAAGCTTTAAAAGATATTGAGGAACTATACCCAGCACTCTTTAGGAAATATGTTGATGAGAAAGGTCATATACAGGATTTGATTGGTTTTTGGAAGGCATATAATGAAGAAGTTGTAAAATCCAGAACACAGTCAAAACAGGCTATAGTCGAGTCCTTGGAACAACAGATAAAAAGTGCGGAATGGGCTTATAATTTAGCTAAGAAGGAGAACAACCGTTCCGAAATGAAGGTTCAGGCACAGCGTATCGAAGACCTGAAAAATGAATTGGCAAACGCAAGAAAGGATGTCTTGTCGGAAATCAATGCCCAATTGGAAGTTGAGAACAGACAGGAAACAAAAGAAACTACATATCAGGAAGATTTGGCAAATGCTAAAGCCGAATGGGAAAAAGCGAAAAAAGGGTATGAGTCATTAATCAAAGATCAGACGGCTACATCGAAACAGGTGAAAGAAGCCAAAGATAAGATGGAGGCATCCGAAAAGGCATACAAGGATCTGGGCGGAGTAACTGGAAGCGCACTGACCAGACAGGAAAATCTAGCAAAAAAGCAAAAGGAAAATCAGGAAAAGCTGGACGAACAACTTCTTTCACTTCGCCGTCAGAACCAACAGGATGAAATCAACCTGATGAAAGAAGGCACGGAAAAGAAGTTGGAACAGATTGACTTTGATTATCAAAAACAGCTTGATGCGATAAGAAAACAGGAGGAAGAATGGAGCAAAGCCGGTAATGGCAAGTTGACCGACAAGCAGGCACGGGAAATCTCGGAAGCTTATGCCAATGCCGAAAGCATGAGGGATAAAGATATTACTAATGTAACCAAGGAGCAACTTAAAGCCGAACAACAGGCTTTGAACGATTACTTGAAAGAATATGGCACGTTTCAGCAACAGAAATTGGCTATCGCCCAAGAGTATTCGGAAAAAATAAGGAAAGCGCAGGAAGAAAGCGGTGCTAATAGTGCACAAGTAAAGTTGTTGGAGAAACAACGTGATGTTGCCATACAGAACAAGGAAACGGAAGCCATAAAAGCCAATATAGATTGGGTTACTGTGTTTGGTGAGTTTGGTTCCATGTTTTCCGACATGGTAAAGCCTGCCTTGGACGAAGCAAAAAAATATGTACGGACTGACAAGTTCAAGAACTCCGATCAGGCAAGCCAGAAATCATTGATTGACGCCATCAGCCAGATGGAAAAGTCTTTGGGTGGTACAAGTGGAGTCAACTTCAAGAAACTTGGAGAGGATGTAAAAGCCTATCATACAGCCGAACAAAACCGTATCAATGCCATAGAGATTGAAACAGCCGCTTTGGAAAAACTAAAGAAATCACAGGATGATTACGCCAAAGCACAGAAGAGTGGAACAGAAGAAGAAAAGCAGGTTACAGCGAATGCCCTTGATATAGCACGACAGAATGCTGACATTGCATCCGCCAATGTAAAGACACAGACGGATATCGCCAATCAGGCCCAGCGTAATGTGACTGATACCGCCACCAGACTGAAAGCAAGTATGGAAAATTTGTTGGGAGGCTTGCAGCAGATTTCATCCGGAGGGTTGTATAACGCATATAGTGGAATTATCAAAACCGTGAACGGATTCAAGGACGTCATAGGTAAGACATCGGAATCGCTTCAAGAAGTTCCCATTGTCGGATGGATTTTGTCTATTATTGACGTACTCAAAGACGGATTGAGTGATCTTGTCGGTGGTCTGCTTGATGCTGTTCTAAATGCGGTCAGTGGGATTATCAGTGATGTTTTGTCTGGAGACTTGTTTGTTACAATTGGGAATTCATTGAAAAATGGAATAGGTAATATCCTTAATGCGATTTCTTTCGGTGGTTTTAATTCTTTGTTTGGTATTGGCGGTAATAAAAAAGAGGTCGAGGAAGCTATCAACAGATTGACAGACCGTAACGAAACGTTACAAACTGCCATTGAAGACTTGACTGACGAAATGAAGGCAAGCAAGGGAACGCAGTCTGTTGCCGCATACCGGGATGCTTATAAGTATCAAAAAGAAACTATTGATAATTATAAGCGTATAGCGCAGGAACAAGCACGTTATTCTGGTTCTCATCATAGTTGGAATTATTATTGGGGCGGTTTTTCTCAGGAACAGATAGACCGTCTGAGTGGAAAGATTGGTCGTGATTGGAATGGTGATATCTGGAATCTTACCCCAGAAGAAATGAAAATGCTCCGTGAGACAGTAGATATGTGGGAAACCATTCAGAATACCGGCAAAGGTGGATACGGTGATCGTCTGACTGATAAGTTGAATGACTATATTGATCAAGCTGGTACGTTGGAAGAACTGACGAATGAACTTTACGAGGGTCTGACTGGAATGTCATTTGATTCTATGTATGATAGTTTTGTAGACAATCTTATGGATATGAAATACGATGCGAAGGCAGCATCGGAAGATATATCAGAATACTTTATGCGTGCCATGCTTTCCAATAAGATTGGTGAGTTATACAGTGAAAAGTTGGAGGAATGGTGGAAAAAGTTTGGTGCCAGCATGGAGGATAACGAGCTGACCGAAGAGGAAAGGAAAGCCTTGCAAGATGAATATATGAAGTATGTGGATGAAGCCATGAAACTGCGTGATGAGCTTGCTGCCGCAACCGGATATGACAAGATTTCACAGGAATCCTATTCCCAATCTTCTTCATCAAGAGGGTTTGGCACTGAAATGACACATGAAGATGCAGGAGAACTAAGCGGTAGGTTTACAGCATTGCAGGTTTCAAATGAGGAAATAAAGAGCCAGATGATAAATGTTGTTGTCGGCATAGGATCTTTGGTTTCTATTTCAACGGAGGGCAATGCTACGTTGGGTAACATCTTGAATCAGCATGTGATTACTAACGGTTATTTGGAAGATATCGTAAAATACACAAAGCCTATCCTTGAATTAGGATCGAAATTAGATAAGATAGTAGATAATACTAAAAATATGTAACATGGAAGGAGAATTTTATATAAATGATAAGGATGCTTATACCACATGGGGAATAAGTATGGATACCTCTTCTTTATCGGCGTTAATGACACCACCGCCGATGAAAGAGTTTATAGAAAACAAGTCACGTCTGGAAAACGGCAAGCGAGTTATAACTTCAGATTCCAAGATTGACGAAAGGAATATTACACTTACATTTAATCTTACGGCTAAAAGCGAAGATCTGTTTTTTGTTAGATATAATTCTTTTTGTGAAGAACTCGCCACTGGGGTATTACATATCAGAAGCAAATATCAGCCAAATGTTGTGTATAAGACTATTTATTTGTCATGTAACCAATTTACACAGTTTATGAGGGGAATCGCTAGTTTTTCCTTGAAATTAGTGGAACCTAATCCTGCGGATAGGACAATATGATTTTTTCTTTGAATATAATTGCTATCATGTGATTTATTTGTATATTTGCTACATAACATTGTATGAAGCTATACAATACTCGTATGGGACTAATAGACATTAAAAACATATCAGGAGATATTCGTTTCTCCACAGACTTCAACGTTGGTTCGATAGGTCGTTATTCATTGGGTAAGGAGGATTACATTACTCTTCCTTTTAACGTCCTAACTCCTATTAATTTTAAGATGGGTGATTATGTGGACTTGTCGGGGATATTAGATGAATCCCTAGGTGGTAAATTCGCAAAGATATATGAAGTTGTAGATTTGCCGACACCTACTTATGACCAGTCTACGGGCGGCTATAATTACGAGTTGCGTCTTGATGCTTACTATTGGAAATGGAAAAATAAGAAATTCAAGTACATGCCGGAGGTGGCAGGCCAGGAAGCGTCTTGGAACCTTACTGCCTCATTGGATATGCAATTAGGTGTGTTCCTCCGAAACTTACAAGCTCTTGGTTACAAATACAGGGGTAATGATTTCGATTTTTCTATAGATTCGTCAGTAGAGGATTCAGCTAAGTTGATGTCTTATGAGAATACCAATCTGCTGGATGCTCTTACTAACATGGCAGAAACGTGGAATTGTGAGTGGTGGGTAGAAGATAATATTATCCGATTTGGACGTTGTGAGAATGGAGATGCTGTTAGGATAGAGCTGGGTGTGGAAGCCCAAGAAATGCCGCGCAGTGAAAGCCAGGGAACCTATGCTACACGTGTGTATGCTTTTGGATCAACAAGAAACATTCCTTCCAACTATCGGCCTGTTGATGAAACAGTAGTGGTAAATGGTATTGTTCAAAAGCGGTTGATGTTACCAGAAGGAACACCGTATATTGATGCTTATCGGTATAAGGATGGTAAAAGGGTATATATTGGTGAAGAAGGTTATGATATAGGTACGGAAATGCCGCAGGAGGAAGCTATTGAAGATATTATATTCCTTGATGAAGTCTATCCACGTACTGAATGTGTTGTTGGTACGGTTGGCAGTTATACGTCTACGATAGAAGATGAAGAAACACAAGAAACAGTAACCCAGACATTTTATTATGTAACCGATACTAGTGGGCTTGTCTTTGATGAAAGTTATATTATTGATGGAGAAGAACTTAGGTTGGTATTCCAGTCTGGTTTACTTAATGGTATGGATTTCGGTGTAACATTTCATAAGGCTGGCACAAGTTTAGGAAGCGTAACACTTGAAAGTGATGTCTATGAAATTGTTGCCAATGATAATTATGGAAGGACATTGCCCGATGAAACATTAAAACCTACTACAGGAGATAAATTCATTCTTTACGGCTGGGATAGTACGAAGATAACGGACCTTGGCCTCGTATCAAATGCCGAGCAAGAATTAAGAGACAAAACGGTGGATTGTGTAAAAAAGATGATGGTCGATGATGGTACATACAATACTACCCTTGCATCATCATGGGTAAAAGAAAATATGATCAGCCGGACATTTGACATTGGCCAAAGAATAGAGCTTGTCAATAAATCTTTTTTTGAGACTAGTCGGATATCTAGAGTTATAGGTCTTGAAATAAAGCTTGATTTACCTTACGATGCTCCTGTATATACAATCGGTGAAAGCACAGCATATTCCCGAATTGGGGAGCTTGAAAATAAAGTTGACAATCTTACTTATAAAGGTCAGACGTACACTAGTGGAGGTAGAAAAGGGGTTTATATAATCCGTACAAATGATTCGACTGCTCCTAGCAATAGTAATGTGTTCTCTGCTTTACGCTCATTAGCAATGTTCCTCCGCAAAGATATCGCCGACACAGCCAATGAGCTGATCACTTTTTTGAAAGGTCTTTTGATTGGTAAGAACGGTAGTGGAATTACTGTACTTGAGAACGGTATGTCACAGGCTGTTGTTGATTATCTGTATGTCAAGGTCAAAGCCGTTTTTGACGAGCTTGAAGTAAAGAAGAAGACGTATGTAGGTGGCGAGCAGGTGATTTCCCATGCAGGCATGAAATGCAACCGTGTGGATGAGTTGGATGATGTCTACCGTTGTTATTTCAAGGAAGAGGAAGACGGAATTGAGATAGAGAACCAGTTTACTCCGGGATCTCTCGCCATCGCACAGGAGTGCAATATCAAGACTGGCGTTTCTCATCATGTCGGCAACCGCTATTACTGGCGGTTGGTCACAGCAGTAGGTGAGAATTATATAGACCTGTCCAAGACCGTGTGTGATCCTAATGTCGAGAACGATGTTCCGGTGGCAGGTGATGATATCGTGGGATTGGGCCATAAGACCGATATTACCCGACAGGCGGCGATAATTCTCTCTTCGGTGAACGAAGTTTCTCCGTCCATCATCATGTATCAGGGTATTAATGATTTTACCTTGACCGGGAAAGACGTTATATCTTTTGATTTTGACAAATCTACCGGCAAGTCCCGGATGAAGGTGTACGGAGATACGTATATTGGCGACAAGGACCGGACCACTTACATGGAATACACTCAGGATAAAGGTGTTGATATCAAGGGTATGTTCCATATCGAGCAGGGTTCCACCGGATGGCGTAATATGGAAGGTCTGCCGGATGAGATACAGGCGGCCGCAGATCTTGCCCAAGAGGCCAAGGATGCGATAGACAATGCGGCTGTCGGCTCGGTCAATCTGTTGCGTAATTCTGGGTTTACGGGAAATTATAGTCCGGCGGATTTGAACTTTAACACGGAATTGTCGGCTAAAAGTGAGGTGTATTCTGACAAGCTCAACTATTGGAGCAATTCAGGAGCCTCTGTGATCAAGGACACTTCTGCCGTTTCGGGTTATTCCGTGACCATAGGCAGCATATCCCAAGTTGTGAACGCCCTGATTCCAGACGAGAATTATGTTGTGTCCTTTAAGGCAAAGGGAGAGAATGTCACTGTGACATGCGGTGGATGGAATACTCAGCAACCCCTGACATCCTCCTTTCAGAAATTTGTGCTCAAATTCACATTCAACGGCGCCAAATCCCTTGCATTGGCTGGTGCGTGCACCTTGTGTGATATACAGCTTGAGCGGGGCACTATCGCCACAGACTGGGCACCGAACCCTCTTGACCGTGATGATTTCTATTCCACCTTCCTTGCACTCAAGTATCTGACGGATTATATGAAGGACGGCTCAGTGGATATACTTGGCGGTCTTATTCTGGCTGGTGCCATATTGCTTGGCAATTATAAGGACGGAAGTATGCAGGAAGTTACAGCAGGTATTAGCGGGACATACAATGATGGGGATGATGTGTCATTTTTCTCGGGAGGAAATCTGGAGAAGGCTATACGTACTGTCATGAAGTATAAGGATGATCCCGGATATGTCCCGTCTGAGGATGAGTTGAAAATGATGGCTAATTTTGTGATCACCCACGGAGGGCGCGCGATCTTGAACGATGTGGTGTTACGTGGATACGTTCATGCGCTCGGAGGTTTTTTCAGGGGGAGACTTGAGACATCTGTTGAGGGAAAACGTATCGTCATTGATCCGGAGAAAAACACTCTTGAAATGTACACGACTGAAGGACATGCCACCTTGGTTATGAGATTTGATACATCATCGGACGGATGGGAATATGGTGATTTGATTCTGCGAAAATATGTAGGGGACCAATTGATTCAAGAAACGACTGTATATCCGGAACGTATCAGAATACAGAATCATGTGGAAAATACGGATATTATTCTTAATCCCAATAACGTTTCTTTTTATGGCTCTAACGGAGATATGTTGTTAGTCGGAATGAAACCTATATATGACGGGGTGAGTGTTTCCAGGTATGTGGCCAATATTGAATGCAGTAGCTGGCCTAGCAGGGATAATGTTAGTCCCGGACAGGTATATGTGGAATATGAGACGGTTGGAGGAGTGGTGACAAACGGAACTTTAAAAGTAAGGAAGTGATATGGAACTAAATACAATACCGAATGCTGGGACTTGGGATAAAACCAGTGATAGGCTTAATCAAAATTTTACCAAAATAGGTACGGAAATAGAGAAAATAAAAAATTCAACTTCCAAAAACAAAGGATATTATGATACGTCGGATGATCTGAAAGAGAATGTGAAAACTGGAACAATTGGAGATAAGGCCTATGTCGGTCTATCCTATCCTTATCAGATATGGAAGTGGGATGGAACAACATGGTATGATACAGAACAGACTGGTGGTGAGGAATATGTCGATTTGGATAATTACTACAGCAAGGAAGAAATCAATTCATTGAATGATGAAACGGATGCTCAAATAGAGGAATTGTTTCAAAAGGTTGATTTGATTGATGCTGGTCTTAACGGTCTTGATAATGCCGATGTATCGGACACCATATCATGGTCTGACAATTTATGGGTCGCCAATTTGAAGGAGCCTGCCACCAATGGTGATTGGGCGACAAAATTCCGCCATTCCGGTTATATCGATATCACCGGCTATGATGAGGTAAAGTTAAGCGGACTGGCCAACTGTTCCAGTTACAGCACTTCCGGCTCTCAGAAATATTCCATAGCGGTGTATGGTGACGGAACCTTGATAGACCGTCACCAGTTGTCTGACGGTTCAGTCGAGAAGTCCCTTTTTCCTTCCGACTATTCCGGTTATATGAAAATCGTCGGCCCAACCTTGCTAGCAGCTTACGAAGGTCGTATCATCAATATTCACCCGGCTTATCTCCCCGAGTTTCCAGGGGCTCATGGTATTGAGGATGCTTGGAATGCAGGTGTTGACCAGTCTGGTGTGACTATTCACTGGGTGGATTCTGGCGTTGATACCGGTAAGGTCATCAAACAAGTCCGTGTGCCACGCCTTGAAGGTGATACCCTTGATACTTTCGAAACTCGCATCCACGAAACAGAGTACAAGCTCTATCCAGAAGTCTTGGATAGTTTGGGAGTTGCACGAAAATAAGAAAGCCCTAGAGCTGAAAGATAATTTTCGACTGTAGCAGATAAAGAACTTTTTTAAAAAAAGGAAAAGAAAGAAAATGACTAAACGAGCACTTATTTCAGTCTCAGACAAAGCGGGCATTGTTGAATTTGCCCAAGAACTCAAAAAACTCGGTTGGGACATCATCTCAACAGGTGGTACTAAAGTTGCCCTTGACAATGCTGGGGTAGACACTATCGCCATCGACGATGTGACTGGTTTCCCAGAAATGATGGACGGTCGTGTGAAGACTCTCCACCCAAATATCCATGGTGGTCTCCTCGCTCGTCGTGACCTCGATAGCCACCTCCAAGCGGCTAAGGATAATAATATCGAACTTATCGACCTTGTTGTGGTAAACCTTTACCCATTCAAGGAAACGATTCTTAAACCAGACGTGACTTACGCTGATGCGGTTGAAAATATCGATATTGGTGGTCCGTCTATGCTTCGTTCAGCAGCTAAAAACCACGCTAGCGTAACAGTTGTGGTAGATCCTGCTGACTATGCTGTTGTGCTTGACGAATTGTCAGCGAACGGCGAAACAAGCTACGAAACTCGCCAACGTTTGGCAGCGAAAGTATACCGTCACACAGCTTCATACGATGCTTTGATTGCGGAATACTTCACAGCTCAAGTGGGTGAAACAAAACCTGAAAAACTCACTTTGACTTATGACCTTAAGCAACCAATGCGTTACGGTGAAAACCCTCAACAAGACGCAGACTTCTACCAAAAAGGTTTGCCAACGGCTTACTCAATTGCTTCAGCTAAACAGCTTAACGGTAAAGAATTGTCATTCAACAATATCCGTGACGCTGATGCCGCTATCCGTATCATCCGTGATTTCAAAGACCGTCCAACAGTTGTGGCTCTCAAACACATGAACCCATGTGGTATCGGTCAAGCTGACGACATCGAAACAGCTTGGGACTACGCTTATGAAGCTGACCCAGTATCAATCTTTGGTGGTATTGTAGTCCTCAACCGTGAAGTTGACGCTGCGACAGCTAAGAAAATGCACGGTGTCTTCCTTGAAATCATCATTGCACCAAGCTACACAGACGAAGCGCTTGAAATCTTGACAACTAAGAAGAAAAACTTGCGTATCCTTGAGTTGCCATTTGATGCTCAAGACGCCAGCGAAGTGGAAGCAGAATACACTGGTGTTGTTGGTGGTCTCCTCGTTCAAAACCAAGACGTTGTTAAAGAAAGTCCAGCTGACTGGCAAGTGGTTACTAAACGCCAACCAACTGAAACAGAAGCGACAGCTCTTGAGTTTGCTTGGAAAGCTATCAAGTATGTCAAATCAAATGGTATCATCGTGACTAACGACCACATGACACTTGGTGTTGGCCCAGGTCAAACTAACCGTGTGGCTTCAGTCCGTATCGCCATTGAGCAGGCTAAAGACCGTCTTGATGGTGCTGTTCTTGCTTCAGATGCCTTCTTCCCATTTGCAGATAACGTGGAAGAAATCGCTAAAGCAGGGATTAAAGCGATCATCCAACCAGGTGGATCAGTACGTGACCAAGAGTCAATCGAAGCAGCTGATAAACATGGTTTGACAATGATCTTTACAGGTGTTCGTCATTTCCGTCATTAAGAATTTACAAAGCATCCAAGAAATTGGATGTTTTTTAAACCCCTTAAGTTTCCTTTAAGCTCTCCAAGTTATACTAATACCATCCTAAAAAACTTTTCTTTTTCATAAATCTCCTAAGAGCTCAGCACCCGCTGGGCTTTTTTATTTCAGAGTATCAAAAAAACAACCGTTCTCACGATTGTTCAATAGATTTAAACCTTTTCAAGGACAGACTGGGTTACCCAAGTCTTGCGATTTCCGATTTGGACGAGGATGCCATCGCTAGGTGGGTCAATGGCTAGCACTTTGAAGTTACCTGGAATAGTAAAGGTCTCACCAGGGTTGAGGTACTGGTCTGAAGTTGGATTGCCTTGTCCATCAACTTCAAGAACGGGTCCAGGATCAACGACATTGTGTTTGGTTGGTGTGCCTCCAGCTAAATCTTGGCTGGTGATGGTATTTCCTGATACAGACGTAACACGGAAAATTCCTGAGAAGCGGACTGTATCACCAACTTTGATAGAAGAGTTAGTAGAATTTCCATTTTGAGCTCCTGGTTCGAGGTCCTTAAAATGGATATAGCCAGACACTTGACTCTTATGGAAGCTACGTTTGTGATATTTCTCAGGCCCTTGACCCGCATCGTAGTTGTATTCCTCAATGGTCACCTGATCACCATGAACTTCCGCAACCCAAGCGACATGTCCCATGTGACCAGCTCCATTGACCCCAGCTGAGAACCAGGCGATGCTCCCTACGGCAGGATTCATGTCTACACGGTGACCATTGGCACGTGCGATACTGCCCCAAGTGATGGCATTTCCATACCCTACAGGCAGAGTGAAACCATTGGTGTTACTGAGACGATAGGCTGCGAAGGACGTACATTGACGCCAGTACATGGTCCATGGATCAACACCGAAGCCCCCATATTTCCAAGAGGAAGGGTAGTCATCACCGAGGACAGCCGCCTGAGCAGAGCTGCCACACGAAACCGAAACAGTCGCTAGACAAGCTAGCGGTAAGAAACAATTTAGTAATTTTTTCTTCATTTTAACCTCCACCTACCTATTCGCAGTTTTTCTGAAAAATGAAGATATTTTTGCGTTTAAGCCTCTCTTAAGCTGATCAGGATATACTATCATCAATCCTAAATAACTTATTTCATTTTCATAATCTCCCAAGAGGTGGTCCAAGTGGCTGCCTTTTTTGTATCCAAATTTGGATACACACCCATATCTCCGAACAAATATGTTATAATAGTTATGTATAATTCGTGAAAATTGCTAATTTTTCCGAATGATTGTCGTTAACGGGCATTTGCCCCTAGTCTTATTTGATATTGAGGTATCTTTCAAATGAAACTTTTGGTTGTTGGTTCTGGCGGTCGTGAACATGCGATTGCCAAGAAATTATTGGAGTCTAAGGACGTTGAGCAAGTTTTCGTGGCTCCTGGTAATGACGGGATGACATTGGACGGTCTTGATTTGATCAATATCGGAATTTCCGAACATTCTAAGCTGATTGACTTCGCAAAAGCGAACGATATTGCTTGGACCTTTATCGGTCCAGATGATGCTCTTGCAGCTGGTATCGTGGATGATTTCAATGCAGCTGGTCTCAAGGCTTTTGGTCCGACCAAGGCTGCAGCTGAGCTTGAGTGGTCTAAGGATTTTGCTAAGGAAATCATGGTCAAATACGACGTTCCGACAGCAGCCTATGGCACATTTTCAGATTTCGAGGAAGCCAAGGTCTACATTGAGGAAAAAGGCGCTCCAATCGTTGTCAAAGCAGACGGCTTAGCCCTAGGTAAAGGTGTCGTCGTTGCTGAAACGGTTGAGCAAGCCGTCGAAGCTGCTCACGAGATGCTTTTGGACAATAAATTCGGTGACTCAGGTGCGCGTGTGGTCATCGAGGAATTCCTTGACGGGGAAGAGTTCTCTCTCTTTGCCTTTGTCAATGGGGACAAGTTTTACATCATGCCAACGGCTCAGGACCACAAACGTGCCTATGATGGCGACAAGGGTCCTAACACTGGTGGGATGGGAGCCTATGCGCCAGTTCCTCACTTGCCACAGAGCGTGGTTGACACAGCGGTTGACACTATTGTCAAGCCAGTTCTTGAAGGTATGATCAAAGAAGGTCGTCCTTACACTGGTGTCCTTTACGCTGGACTTATCTTGACAGCTGATGGCCCTAAAGTCATCGAGTTCAACTCACGTTTTGGTGATCCTGAAACACAAATCATCTTGCCTCGTTTGACATCTGACTTTGCACAAAACATCACTGACATTTTGGAAGGCAAAGAGCCAGCCATCACTTGGACGGACAAGGGTGTGACACTTGGTGTGGTTGTAGCCTCAAACGGCTACCCACTCGCTTATGAGAAGGGTGTCAAACTTCCAGCCAAGACAGAGGGTGACATCATCACTTACTATGCTGGTGCTAAATTCGCTGAAAATGGCCAAGACCTTCTTTCAAACGGAGGACGTGTCTACATGCTGGTTAGCACAGCAGACACCGTCAAAGATGGCCAAAACATTATCTACAACGAACTCAACAAACAAAACACAGAAGGCCTCTTCTATCGAAATGACATTGGTAGCAAAGCTAACAAATAATTGCCGACCGTAGGTCGTAAAAGGCGAGCGAAAGCGAGCTAATGAGCGACAATCACCACTGTTGTGAAAAAACGATTGGCTTTATTAGCCAATCGTTTAGGGAAATCGGAAGACTTAAGGCTTCCGATTTAGGCATGAGACACCTTTGGTGGCTGCTGCCGTCCCTCACAACCTAAGGTGATTGTCAAAAAAGGAAGAAAAAGGAAAAATTATGACTAAACCAGTAATTTCCATTATCATGGGCTCAAAATCCGACTGGGCAACCATGCAAAAAGCTGCCGAAGTCCTCGACAACTTCGGTGTTGCTTACGAAAAGAAAGTTGTTTCCGCACACCGTACACCGGACCTCATGTTCAAACATGCCGAAGAAGCACGTAGCCGTGGCATAAAGGTCATCATCGCTGGTGCGGGTGGCGCTGCTCACTTGCCAGGTATGGTTGCTGCTAAAACAACCCTTCCAGTCATTGGTGTGCCAGTCAAATCACGTGCTCTTAGCGGTGTGGATTCGCTTTATTCTATCGTTCAGATGCCAGGTGGTGTGCCAGTCGCAACAATGGCTATCGGTGAAGCTGGTGCGACTAACGCTGCCCTCTTTGCCCTCCGTCTCCTCTCAGTAGATGACAAGGCCATTGCGGATGCGCTTGCTAACTTTGCTGAAGAACAAGGAAAAATCGCAGAGGAGTCTACAAATGAGCTCAACTAAAACCATTGGTATCATCGGTGGCGGTCAGCTCGGTCAGATGATGGCTATCTCAGCTATCTACATGGGCCACGAGGTTATCACCCTTGATCCTGCAGCAGATTGCCCATCTTCTCGTGTGTCTGAGGTTATCGTGGCCCCTTACGACGATGTAGATGCCCTTCGTCAGTTGGCGGACCGCTGTGACGTTCTCACTTATGAGTTTGAAAATGTCGACGCTGACGGCCTTGACGCTGTCATCAAAGACGGTCAACTTCCACAAGGAACAGACCTGCTTCGTATTTCACAAAACCGTATTTTTGAGAAGGACTTCCTCTCAAACAAGGCTAAAGTGACCGTTGCCCCTTACAAGGTCGTAACATCTAGCCTTGATTTGGAAGATATTGACCTTTCTAAAAAATACGTCCTCAAGACAGCGACAGGTGGTTACGATGGCCACGGTCAAAAAGTCATCACATCAGCTGACGATTTGGAAGAGGCAAATGCCCTCGCTAACTCAGCCGAGTGTGTCTTGGAAGAGTTCGTTAACTTCGACCTTGAAATTTCAGTCATCGTGTCTGGTAACGGCAAGGATGTGACAGTTTTCCCAGTTCAGGAAAATATCCACCGCAACAATATCCTCTCTAAAACTATTGTGCCTGCTCGTATTTCTGATAGTCTAGCTGAGAAAGCTAAAGCCATGGCTGTGAAGATTGCTGAACAACTTAACCTCTCTGGTACCCTCTGTGTGGAAATGTTTGCGACAGCTGATGACATCATCGTCAACGAAATTGCACCACGTCCACACAATTCAGGGCACTACTCAATTGAAGCTTGCGACTTTTCACAGTTTGACACGCATATCTTGGGCGTTCTCGGAGCGCCACTCCCAGCAATCCACCTCCATGCGCCAGCTGTCATGCTCAACGTCCTCGGCCAACACGTCGAAGCAGCTGAGCGTTATGTCACAGAAAATCCAAGCGCCCACCTCCACATGTATGGTAAACTAGAAGCGAAGCACAACCGCAAAATGGGTCATGTGACTTTGTTTAGTGATGAACCAGATAGTGTGGTTGAGTTCGGGAAAGGAATTGATTTTTAGGTGAAAATAGCAATCCTAGGACTCGGAGTCATTGGAACGACTTATGGCTATGCTTTTCAAAAAGCAGGTCATCAAGTAGAACATGTCCTTAGAGACAGTAAGCGGAATAATGCTCCCAAATCCCTCTCAGTTGATTTGCTAGATGGTCGCTATCATTCCAAGGGTGAAAACAAACACGACACCTATGAGGTTCATGTGGCGGAATCTGTTTTGGAATACGATTTTATTTTTCTCAGTGTGCGTCATGGTTTTATCAAAGAAGCCGTGGAAACCTTGCGAAAAAATAATATCAAAGGCACCCTCGTTTTCTTCTGCAATTTCTGGAATACACGAAAAGATGTCCAAGAGTGGGCAGGGGACTACGACTATATTTTAGCTTTTCCGATAGCTGGAGGTCACATGCAGGAGGACCATTTGGATGGTGTCTTGTTTGACCATTTAATGCTAGAAGGTGAGCAAAAAGCACACATTTCTAACTATTCTGATTTGACGACTTTGCTGAGTTCTGCAGATTTGAAGTGGGAAGTTCCTCATGATATGGTCGAGTGGATTTGGATTCACATGGCGATTAACGCGGGTGTTACTTCGACAGCTGCACGTTCAGGAAATTTGGAAAATCCAGAAGAATTGGCTTTGAACTTGATGAATAGTTCTTCGGAATTATCATTGGCCATTAAGGCCATTCGAGAAGCTTTGAAAGTCGTAGAAGCGCGTGGCGTGAATTTGAAGCTTTACAAAGCCGAACTCTTGCCATACAAAATTCCCGCTTGGATTGCAGGAAAAGCCATGAAAATCATGTTTGCGAAAAATGAGCTGACCCGAAAAATCATGACCTTACACAATGATAAACAGGACATCTTCTATTGTTGTCAAAGTGTCTATAAGACTGGTCAGGAGTTAGGTATTGAGATGCCCATTCTGGAAGCAAATATGAAGGGAATTTCGATTTAGGAGATTTTATGATTCAACTCATCGTCAACGCATTTGTTGAAAAAGATAAGACTGGAGCAGTCGTCGAAGTCTTGTATGCTAGTAGCAATCACGAAAAAGTGAGAGCTAAGTATGAAGAGTTGGTTGCTCAATATCCTGAAAACTATTTAGCTATCTATGATTTGCCGATGGATACTGATTTGAATAAACTAGATCACTATCCATCAGTGTGGATTGGGAAAGAGGAATTTGAATAAAGCGACAGTTGGTTGCTAACTGATGTAAAACATCAAAAGAATATTGCATATAAAACTAAAAAAGAAGCGGACATAGGATTCCATTAATTTGAGCTCAAACGTCCAATCTTTGATAGAATAAATAAAAAAAGAAAGGAACAAGGGTACTCGTATTCACAAAAACTGAATACGGGCTACGGACTTGGTCAAAAAGATAGTTTTTCCTAGAAGCTGGCGCTTCTTCGTCTAAACTACTATTTTGACTGTGTCCGCTTAACGCCCTTAATATCTTAATTATGATCGAACGTTACTCTCGCCCTGAGATGGCGAACATTTGGACTGAAGAAAATAAATACCGTGCTTGGCTTGAGGTGGAAATCTTGGCTGACGAAGCATGGGCTGAATTGGGAGAAATCCCTAAGGAAGATGTGGCTTTGATCCGTGAAAAAGCAGACTTTGACATCGACCGTATTCTTGAAATCGAGCAGCAAACTCGTCACGATGTGGTTGCTTTCACACGTGCGGTTTCTGAAACGCTTGGTGAAGAACGTAAGTGGGTTCACTATGGGTTGACTTCTACTGACGTGGTAGACACTGCCTATGGTTACCTCTACAAACAAGCCAACGATATCATCCGCAAGGACCTTGAAAACTTCCTTAACATCATCGCTGACAAAGCGAAAGAACACAAGTTCACTATCATGATGGGTCGTACCCACGGTGTGCACGCTGAGCCTACAACTTTTGGTCTTAAATTGGCAACTTGGTACAGCGAAATGAAACGTAACATTGAGCGTTTCGAGCATGCAGCTGCTGGTGTGGAAGCTGGTAAGATTTCTGGTGCGGTTGGTAACTTTGCCAACATCCCACCATTCGTTGAAAAATACGTCTGCGACAAGCTGGGTATCCGTGCTCAAGAAATCTCTACGCAGGTCCTTCCTCGTGACCTTCACGCTGAGTACTTTGCGGTTCTTGCTAGCATCGCAACTTCTATCGAGCGTATGGCAACGGAAATTCGTGGTCTTCAAAAATCTGAACAACGTGAAGTGGAAGAGTTCTTTGCCAAAGGTCAAAAAGGGTCTTCAGCAATGCCTCACAAACGTAACCCTATCGGTTCTGAAAACATGACAGGTCTTGCGCGTGTTATCCGTGGTCACATGGTGACAGCTTATGAAAACGTAGCCCTTTGGCACGAACGTGATATCTCTCACTCATCAGCTGAGCGTATCATTGCACCAGACACAACAATCTTGATTGACTACATGCTCAACCGTTTTGGAAATATCGTTAAGAACTTGACAGTCTTCCCAGAAAACATGATCCGCAACATGAACTCTACATTTGGTCTTATCTTCAGCCAACGTGCCATGCTTACTTTGATTGAAAAAGGCATGACACGTGAGCAAGCTTACGACCTTGTTCAACCTAAGACTGCCCAATCATGGGATAACCAAGTAGACTTTAAACCACTTCTTGAATCAGATCCAGAAGTGACTTCACGCCTCACTCAAGAAGAAATCGACGAAATCTTTAACCCAGTTTACTACACTAAACGTGTTGATGAAATCTTCGAACGCATTGGTTTGGGTGACTAATCTAAACAAAATAACAGAAAGCAGGTTTGCCCTGCTTTTTTTGATGGTGACATTTATGTCACTATTTTTTGTTTGATGGAGAAATTATAATAATAACAT
>ERZ791741.1549-NODE-1549-length-18550-cov-4.042985_pt1 | contig 18550 bp, 29 predicted proteins | sample MGYA00510040_ERZ791741 | MGnify/ENA primary metagenome ERZ791741 (study PRJEB30046, sample SAMN00791960) | human gut metagenome | study: EMG produced TPA metagenomics assembly of the A metagenome-wide association study of gut microbiota in type 2... | reverse complement strand
TGTACCTGTCATATATACTCACTCACCACATGCCATCCAGCACTATTTTTACTCCTGTTTTATTTGCAAAATACCTGTTTTGTTTCTTATGCCTTAATTTTTCTGATAAATCTAACTTCTTTGTGACATATTATACATTTTTTTGACATAAACAGCAACAATTTTCGTCAGACATTTTTTGTTATATTCACTTATCTATAATACGCAAAAACTGTTGCATATTTCTTTTTTGATATCTTTTCTCTTTCATCAACTTCCATATAAGTAAAAAAGAAAGCCAGACTGCACATAGGTTTCTTCCCCTACATACAGTCTGGTTCTCTGATTCCATCATTCATTTCTGGTAATAAGTCAATAAATCAGACATTCCATTACTCTTCCGCATCCATCTCCGCCTTAATCTCATCCTCGCAGTCTGCCATTGCCTGCAGTGTCATAGTGAGCAGCTTCTGCAGTTCCCAGCCAAGTTGTTCGGCTCCTCGCTCGATGACTTCTCTGGAGCATCCTGCTGCGAAGCCTTTGCTTTTATATTTCTTCTTGAGGGATTTGAGTTCCATGTCTTTTGTGCTTTTGGATGGTCTCATAAGTGCTGCTGCCCAGATAAGTCCTGTAAGTTCGTCTGCTGCAAAGAGTACTTTTTCCATTTCGTGTTCCGGTGCTACGTCAATAGTTGTGCCACATCCTACTGTGATGCCGTAACCGTGGGATACAACTGAATGGATCACGTCTTCGCCTACGCCTGCTTCACGGAGCATTTCCGGAGCTTTCAGGCAGTGTTCTTCCGGATATAGTTCAAAGTCGATGTCGTGGAGGAGTCCTACAATTCCCCAGTATTCTGCATCTTCGCCATAACCAAGCTCATTGGCGTACCATTTCATTACTGCTTCTACAGTCAGGGCATGCTGAATGTGGAAGGGATCCTTGTTGTATTTCTTTAATAATGTAAATGCCTCGTCTCGTGTAATTGTCTTCATTATTTTGTCACTCCTCATATCTGAATTATCAGGCGGATCAAATCATCCGCTTTACTGGTTGCTCATAGCCAAATAACTACTCCGCAGTTTATCTGTCAATCTGAATCTGACATGCTTCCATTGCTTTCAGTGCATTCTCATGGCTTTCCGGTGTTACACCTGCACAGCATTTAGCATCTACGATGATCGGAACTTCCGGGAGAGATGCTTTTGCCAGAAGTGCATTGGAAATAACACAGATGTCTGTGCATAAACCTACGAATGTGATACTTTCAATTCCCTGATCTTCATCTAACATCTGTAATTCTCCTGCCAGAGTTGTGGAACCGAAAGTTTCTTTGTCAATGGGTTCTGTTTTTCTGAGTGCATCTAATTCGCTTCTGATCTGCCATCCTTCAGTGTTACGGATGCAGTGCGGTACAGGAAGCTTCTTTCCTTCCTGAGTGTCGAGATAATTAGTTTCGTGGGTATCTCTGGTAAAAATAACAACTCCATCAAAGTTTTTGATTTTCTCTTTTACACCAGGTACAATGGCAACTGCCTCTTTTGTTCCAAGAGCTCCGTCGATGAAGTCATTCTGCATGTCTACAACTACTAATACCTTCTGCATATTTCCTTCCCTTCCGTTCCTTCTGCACATTTTTTCATATGATTCTATAAAATCTCCGGAAATGTGTGCTGTTATTATTTGTTATTACTATACAACAACAAAGTGCTTTTGTACAGGCAGAAGTGCCTGCTTTACTGAAATATCAATCATCTATTTTGCAGCATATTTCTCAAATCTGTACTTTTGTTTAATATCCGGAGATTTTTCTCTGTCCACTTCACTCATGAACATGTCATAGGGTCTGGCGCAGATCTTGAAAGGTGCATAGAGTGCCTGGTAGATCATCAGTTTCTCACCATTTTCTGTGTGATGGGCTACTGCAAGGACTTTATAAAGATATTCGGAAGTATCCGGGGATACCCATTCTCTTTTGAAATGCTGTACAATGTCGCCTGCATGGATATCGTGTTCCGGTGTCTTCGAAGTGTTTTCATTTTCCGCACTGTCAGGTTCTTCCGGTTCTGTATTGAGTTCCATATATTCTTCTTTATCAAGGGAAACCGGAATTCCGGAACGGCCGTTGATGTGGACACCGCCATACCAGGTACCTGTGACCTCGCAAATATCACCTACTTCATACTCCATGCTACAGTCATTATTTTTCTTTATGATTCTGATCTTTGCCATTTTATCATCTCCTGTATATAGTTCTTACTTCATGTAATTAGAAAAGTACTGATTTCACGCTCTAACACGTTAGATTATATTCTCCAGCAAGTTCTTCATTTAAAACAACCACCTCAACACCCCATATTTTTCTGACCTTAAGCAATCTGGCTCTTAATTCTGCCAATGGCCCAGCTAGCCACGTAATATCTTCTGCGTTTTTTACAACCAGAATAAATTTTAATTTTACATCTTTCATATTGCTTACTGATCGAAGATTGTCTCCTATCTCTGACGTATCCTGATATCTGTTCATAATTGCCGCCAGATATATCTGCAAAGATGATATAAACTTCTCAGTTATTGAACCATAATATTCTTCGAATTTCTGTTCTTTTTCTTTCGATTCATATCGATTCGCCACATTTGGACAACTTTTCTTTGCTTCCAGAAACACTATATTATTTTCATTATATTTCAGGATAAACTCAACCGTTGGGATTCCATCTCCAAGTTTTTTATAAATTTCAGATGTTTCAATATGAAATAAATCTTTTTCATCATATTTTCCAAAATTCATTCCTGATTCTGGTATAACGCTCACTTTAATGCCACCCCGATTTCTTCTCGATACAACTGACGGAATGTATCCATAATTGTATTATGTTCCAACAATTCAAATTCCGGAGCTATCTCACATAATACTTTGCTGTTTTCATTTTTATATAAGGAAATGTACTGCAGTTTACTGTCCTGTCTCCGCTTTACTTCAATATATTTAGATAAAAAATAGTCATGTGTAGAAACAAAAATCTGTACACCTTCTGTCTCCAGCATGATCAACAATTCAGCCAGCACCGGAATATATTTCGGATTGATATTTGCTTCTGGCTCGTCCCAAAACAAAACGGATCCCTTCTCCAGTGTCCCGTTTTTTATCAACTGCCATAAAAGAGCAATTTTACGTAATCCTTCTGCTACCAAATTAAATTCTAACTTTGCCTGTGTACCAGGTTTTAAATAAAAACGATCCTCATGCAATGTTACTTTCCCATTACTGATTTTCTGTAAAATATCCAGATATTTTTTCCTTACAGTTGAATTCACTCCTCTGGAAATGTCAATTTTGGCAGCCGCAATAATATCCAGATACGTATCATCAAATTCCACATTTCCCATTTTTACTGCAGCATCCAGATTCCAGGCATTTGACAAAATCTCTTTTGCCGGAATAAATACGCTTGTGAGATCAGACATCTGCTTTTCCCATTTCTCTTCTGAATTAATCTCTGCATCCCATTTTCGTGTTTTGGTTGAAAATGTCATTCCTATTTTGGCAGTATCAGATTCCACAGAAACCATGGCTTTATTGCTTCCACTCTTTCCTCTGTTTACCAGACGTCCAATTCCAGACTGATCAGGACGAAATAACATTGTTGTTTTCTGCGAAAAAGACACATCATGTTTAGAAGCCTGACATGCTGCATAGGCTAATTTCATAATATGAGTCTTTCCCACACCATTTTCACCAACTAATACATTTAATCCTTCACAAAAAGGAATCTTTATATCTTCAAATACCGTAAAATTCTCTGCTGCAATCTTTGTTAATGGCATTTCCATCACCTCAATATTTCCATTTTTATAAATCAGTTCATTATATCTGTCGCACGACAATATAAAGTAACTTCTATAATAATTTTATATTATAACACATATAAATATGTCAAACAGCTATTTTATTCAATATAATATTGTAAAATCTGAAAGCTTGTAAAAGGCTATAATTATCACTTCCAGTTCTTCCATATCTCCGGCTGATATCCTACTGTCGCCTGTTTTCCGTTTCTTACCACAGGGACTTTGATGATACTCTGGTTTTCGAGGATTTTCTCTGCTTTGTCTTCCTCTGCGATATAAGTGATCAATGCCAGCAGGTCTTTATCCTTGCAGTCAGTATCTATCAGCTTGTTATAACCACCAACTGCCTGGCAGACAGACTGGAATTCTCCTTTACTTAAGCCTTTTTCTTTCATATCTATAAACTGATATTTAATTCCCCGTTCTTTGAAATAGCGTTCTGCTTTCTTGCTGTCAAAGTTTTTCTTTGTTCCGAATATTTGTATATTCATAGTCTAATGCTTTCTCCCATTTTTTTAAGAATTATTGTTCCTGCTATATTTTCTCTTTTCCTGCCTGTTCATTTTAAATTTCCATCCATTTCACATTTTTTTCAAATTCTCACCACATATTTCTCACATTTTCCGGTTATATTATTACCTGTACAGAGCAAAGAGTAATTGCAAATAAAACTTTTTCTTTTTCATACTTTTGCCGGGAATCGATGAGGTTCCCGGCCTCCTTCTTTTATTCCGTTATTTTTATTCCGTTATTTTTTATTCCGTTAGATTTTCTTTTTAATATGGTTATAGATGTTCAGTCCTTTTGTCTGTCCGTATTTGGAAATGATAGATCTGTAAATCTGCTGCTTTCTGTTTTTGTCTTCTGCATTTTTCTCCACAGTTGTAGAAACATAGTTTACTACTTCCTTTGGCATGCCTGCTTTGTCGAGAACCAATACCAGTTCCTGCTGTAATTTCTTTGTTCCGGCATTCATGTCAATTATCTTTTGTTTTGGCTTTTTTGTATTCTGATTCTCTGATTGTTTGACAGACTGTTTTTCAGGTTGTTCATCCAACTGTTTTTCTGTTTTCTGACCGGATTGTTCGGTCATCTGTCCGTCTTTTTCTTTACCGGTCTGTTTTTTTACCTGTTTCCTTGTCTGTGCCTGTTTTCCGGAAATTTTCTCGTTTCTGGAGATTTTCACATTTTTTTCTGCTTTCCAGAACTCTATAATATGGTCAAAGCCTGTATCCTTGCTGATTACAACAATTTTGCATTCTTCATCCTGACCTGTGCACTCTTTTCCTATCAGATATCCCAGATAAGAGCCCAGATGCATATCTGCAGACTGATTTCCTGTCGGTACTTTATGTGTGACCAGTTTTGACTCTCCATGATCATTGATAATATCAAGGTCTATTTTTCTGCTGTTATCTGTATAAAAAAGATGGATAATATCTGTTTCCCGTAATTTGCCACATCCTTTGAAGCCTTCACTTCCTACATTTTCATAATCAATTAAATAATAAGTTTTGATAATCTTCATCCTCTCTTTATTTGTTAATGTTCACTCCGTTCACAGTAACCTTTATTTTTCTCTGCTGTATAATACTCTGTCATTTTTCAGACAGATAATTCTTTCCTATTTTAACATGCATCTTTTATCAGCACAACCACATAGTGGCAGCTCTTCTGGTTAGTCTTTCCTGGTTATTTTTCCCGTCTGTTCCATCCAGACAGAATATTATCATATCCACGAATAGTATTCCCATATTGCCACTATAATAAATTTACATACCTTTTGTGAAAAATGACGGTTTTTTCATCAAATTTGAGTTGATAAATCTTTAACAAATTTCAAAAAAAGGCAAAAATCCTGTTGATTTTAAGCGTTAAATATGTATAATAGTAAAAGAGAAGCGATACCCATTCGCTTTTATGGTAAGGTATCTTAGCCTGTTTAAACAGGCGCTTTCATTAACGAAGAAAAGAGGTTAAACGTAAGATGGCAAAAATCGATTTAAGCAAGTATGGCATTACCGGAACTACAGAAATTGTCTACAACCCTTCTTATGAAGTATTATTTGAAGAAGAAACCAAACCGGAACTGGAAGGCTTTGAAAAAGGTCAGGTCAGCGAACTTGGTGCAGTTAACGTTATGACAGGTATCTACACAGGACGTTCTCCTAAAGATAAATACATCGTTATGGATGAGAACTCCAAAGATACAGTATGGTGGACAACAGACGAATACAAAAACGATAACCATCCTGCAACTCAGGAAGCATGGGATGCAGTAAAAGAAATCGCTAAAAAAGAGCTCTCCAACAAGAGACTTTTCGTAGTAGATGCATTCTGCGGTGCTAACAAAGATACTCGTATGGCTATCCGTTTCATCGTTGAAGTTGCTTGGCAGGCACATTTCGTAACAAATATGTTCATTAAGCCAACAGAAGAAGAACTCAAGAACTTCGAACCAGACTTCGTAGTATACAATGCTTCAAAGGCAAAAGTAGAAAACTACAAAGAACTTGGATTAAACTCAGAAACAGCAGTTGCATTCAATATCACAAGCCGTGAACAGGTTATCATTAACACATGGTACGGCGGAGAAATGAAGAAGGGTATGTTCTCAATGATGAACTACTACTTACCACTTAAGGGTATTGCTTCAATGCACTGTTCAGCAAATACAGATTTAAATGGAGAAAACACAGCAATTTTCTTCGGTTTATCAGGAACAGGAAAGACAACACTTTCAACAGATCCTAAGCGTCTCTTAATCGGTGATGACGAACATGGTTGGGATGACAACGGAGTATTCAACTTTGAAGGTGGATGCTACGCTAAGGTTATTGACTTAGATAAGGAATCAGAACCAGATATCTACAATGCTATTAAGCGTGATGCACTTCTTGAAAATGTAACATTAGATGAAAATGGAAAGATTGATTTCGCTGATAAGAGCGTAACAGAAAACACTCGTGTTTCTTACCCAATCAATCATATTAAAAATATTGTACGTCCTATTTCATCAGCACCAGCAGCTAAGAACGTAATCTTCTTATCAGCAGATGCATTTGGAGTATTACCACCAGTATCAATCTTAACAGAAGGTCAGACACAGTATTACTTCTTATCAGGATTTACAGCAAAATTAGCTGGTACAGAACGTGGAATTACAGAACCAACTCCAACATTCTCAGCATGTTTCGGACAGGCTTTCTTAGAGCTTCATCCAACAAAATACGCTGAAGAATTAGTTAAGAAGATGGAAAAGAACGGCGCTAAGGCATATCTTGTAAACACAGGATGGAATGGTACAGGAAAGCGTATCTCAATTAAGGATACACGTGGTATCATCGATGCTATCTTAAGCGGAGCAATCAACGAAGTTCCTACAAAGACAATTCCATACTTCAACTTTGAAGTTCCAACAGAACTTCCTGGAGTAGATGCAGGAATTCTTGATCCAAGAGATACTTACGCTGATGCTTCAGAATGGGAAACAAAGGCATTAGATCTTGCAGACAGATTCATCAAGAACTTCGCAAAATACGAAGGAAACGAAGCAGGAAAAGCACTTGTTTCAGCAGGACCACAAAAATAATCGCGAAGCTTTGAGCAAAGCGACATAATAAAAGAAGAGACAGGCAACCCGTTATGCTTGCATAAACGGGAGCCTGTCTCTTCTTTTATTTAGCGGCATTCTGCGAATGCCGCGTGCTTATTTCAATACCCCTTAAATAGCCTATTTATAGGGCATTTGCAGTTATATGTTACGTCTAAAAAAGGCACTTTTTTTGTGCGTAATATACAGGTAATATACAAAAATCTAAACGTTAATCTTGTTAATATCTTCAATCAAAACATCTAAATCTAAATGAACATAAACATCATCAGTTACATTGCCACTTGAATGGCCAAGTATCTTTTGGCGGTGTACTAATGGTATTCCAATTTCAGCCATCAGAGTAGAACAAGTATGTCTGCAATCGTGTGGTGTGTGACCTTTAATTCCTAGCATATCTAAAGTTTCACGAAAATGTGTTCTATAAGTTGAATATGCTATGTGCATACCTTTTCGATTATGAAAAAGAAACGGAGCATTGTCCATAAATGAACAAACCAAAGGTTTAATTTTTTCATGTAGTGGTACAGGACGATTAATGCCAGCATCTGTTTTCTTACCTTCAATAATATAGCTTTCATCTAAGTGGACATTGGCTTTTGAAATTTCAACCAATTCACTCGGACGAAATCCTGTATAAATGTGTATTAGAATCATTTTCACATAGTAATCCTCAACATTCTTCCAGAGCAAGCGTATCTCATCTTTAGAGAATGGCCGGTGCATCTGATTTGTAGATTTTTTGTAATATAATTCGCAGCAGTCAAATTCATTTTTGGAAATTAATTGTTTTTTATATGCTAAATCTAAAACACCTTTTAAAACAGTTGTTATTTGAACAACATACGTTTCAGAATAATCTTTAAAAGAATCAAGTATATTCTGAATTTCATTACTCGTAAAAAAGCTAATAGGCTTTGAATGATATTTATCTAACTTCTGAAAAGAACTCCTATAGTGTCTGAAAGTAGATTCACTGTAATTCTTGGGTGACATTTCTTTGCGTTTATACCATTCTTCATATAGTTCTTTAAAAGTAACACCCTTAACCGGCTTAGCTTTCTCTTTAGCCACAAGAACAGGGTCACTATCAACTCTGTTGGCATTGTATTCAGCAAGATACATGTGGGCTTCTTTAGAAGTGGTAAATGTACCAAGATACGCATATTTCTGTTTTGAGCAGAGTTTGCCGTCTTTCTCGTATAAGACACGGTCAACTGTAACTCGAACAGCATAAGGTTTTCTTCTTTTTTTGCCTAGGCATATAACACTGCCATAACCATTAGGAAACTTCATTTTATCAACTCCTTCCGAAAATTAGGTATAAAAAATACACCTGTTGAAAAGGTGCTTCAAAAATGATACAATCTAATTGCGTTTATAGGGTGATTGTATCGCCTTTGGAGCTGGTCTTTTATGGGCTGGCTCTTTTTTGTTTATTATTGCTCAATTAAATTAATAAAATCAGATTCTGATATAACAATAATATCTTTACCTTTTTGACGTAAGTCGAGAGCTTTTTTATGCTTGCTGGATATTCTTCCAGTAATTGCTCCTGTATAATCTAAATCAGCAATAACTAACACATTAGTGGATGCTGTGACTGAATTAGCAGCAATCCCACCTAAATCAACAATAATCTGCAAGGCTTCTTTTCTTGTGTATTTTTCGAGTTTTCCAGTAAAGCAAGTGCTTTTTCCATAAAAGAAATTATCTTCATCAAATTCAGTATTATCTGTTTTAATATCTTCAAGTTTAAAGCCATAGCCTTTGCTTTTTTGGTTATATAATTTTTGAAATTCATCAAGCGTCATTTTAGACAATACATCTTTTTTCATCTTTTGAAAAACAAGAGCAGTGCCTTCACAATCACCTAAAGCCCTATGTGAGATTGATTCAACACCATAAATTTGTTTTAATTCATCTAAAGAATATGATGTTAATTCAGGATGAAGCTTGTGAGCAATTCTTAATGTGTTGATATATTTGTTGCTAATTGGTTGCTTCAGATTGACATTAATAAAATTAATATCAAACCCTACATTGTGTCCAACTATTAAATCGTCACCAATGAAAGAAATAAACTCATTAATAACTTCGGAAATTATAGGTTTATCATTTACATCAAAATCAGATATTCCAGTTAAAGATGATATTTCATCAGCGATAGGAATTTCAGGATTGATTAATGTCGTGTAAGAATCAACGATATTATCATCACGATACTTGATAGCTGCTAATTCTATGATTGAATCATATGTCGGAGAAAAACCTGTTGTTTCAATGTCTATAACAGTGTAGTCAGTTGGAAAATCTATAATACTATTTTTATTTACACTCATAATGTACCTCCTAAACTTTTTTAATAATTCCAACGCTTGGATAGTTGAAATGTATAGTATAATTATCTAATTCGACATAATTGCCATATTTATTCTGATAAGCTCTTATAGCTTCTTTTAAGTAGTTAACAGTAACATTTAAATAATCAGCAACATCAAATATATTTTTACAATGATGTTCAAATGCGGATACTAATCCTTGTAATCCAATTAATTTGTTGTATCCCCACATACGAGCCTTAAGCTCTTGCTTCTGATTAGATACGGAGCTAATGTCGATAATATCGCCATGCGACGTAAAATGGTGCCCGATTTCCTCTGCTACAGTTCCAGTTTTCTCCAACGTAGTTAGCTTATTATTAATAGCAATAACTCCGTCAGAATATAATCCTTTAATATTATCCGAGCGAAAATCGTATTCAACAACATCAACATCTTGATAGAATTCATTTATTATTTCCTCATATTTAGTCAACTCATTCACCCCTTTTCTTTCGTGTATTTTTCATATTATCATATAGGCTGACCTATAAATGGGACTTATTGCTTATTTTTTCTATTTTTCACAAATTCTGCAAATTGGCGAATTTCTTCCAATTCTTCTTCAGTGTATTCATCGCCATCAAAATGCGCTGCTATTGTTGTTGGGGCGCTAGGCTCGTCACTAAAATACTCAACTGAAACTCCTAGCTCTTTTGCTATTCTTATTAAAACTTCTATGTCTGCTTTTTTACTATCTCTTTTAATCATTGAATATATAGTTGTTGGAGCAACTCCTATTTTATTAGCAAGTTCGTTCGCGTTCACATTTTTTTCTTGCATTAATTCATTCATTTTAGAACCAATTCCCATATTGTTCACCTCTCCTTTATTTATCTCAATATTACACGTTTTGCGTAGAAAAGTAAATAAAAAAATGTGCAAATGCGTAAAAAAGTGTTGACAATATACGCAAAAGAGCATATATTAAAAAAGTGAGTTACGCAAATGCGTAGATAATAAAAGAAAGGAGTGTTAAAATGCCTTATTTGAATTTGAAAGGTGAGATGGCTAAAAGAAATGTTCATATAGAAGACATTTCAAAACTGCTTGATTTACACAGAAATTCTGTAGCAAACAAAATTAATGGTAAATCTTCGTTTTCAATCAGCGAAGCGTTTAAAATTCGAAATGCTTTTTTTGCTGGTGAAGACATAGAGTATCTGTTTAAGAAAGAATAGATACGACTAACTAACGAAAGGAGGAACAATGGAAAGAACATATCTAAAAAAAGCAAGAGAAGAATTGGGATTAACTCAATCAGATGTAGCGAAAAAGGTTGGAATTTCCGCAAATTACTATTGTGATATTGAAAATGGAAATCGCCAGTAAGAAATGAAAGTAACATTATTAATTGAATTATCAACAGTGTTAAAAATTCCAATTAACTCAATGCTTGAAATGGAAAAGAATAAAAAGAAAAAGGAGGATTAGATGAAAATAGTTTTAGCGTTAATAATAGCATTTCTATTATTTAGACTTATAGTTTTAAAACTCACATTAGCAGCAGTAAAGAGATATATGAACAAAATAGGCAGATATCCAACCAGCGAAGATATAGATATCTGCACTAAAGAGCTTATAAAAGAGAAGTTAGGAAGATCCTAATTCTGATTTTATAAGAGTGAGAACTATACCGGAGGCTATTTGAGTAAATGCTTGAATAGATGTAGCTCCGATTTTAGAAGCGATATTTTTGGAATGTGTCATAATTTTTGGAGAACGGATTGTATTTAAAAATTCGTGTCCTTGGAAAGTAATATCTTTTACTTTTACGATATTTTCATCACGTCCACCAGCCACAGTAAGGACTGATAGATAACCAGCTTCTTTTAATTTAAGACAATTATAAGCAATTTCATCTTCACTGTATTTGGGCAGTGCAGAAGATAATTGACCTAATAGTAAATGCTGATTTAACGAAGCTTTTTCACATTCTAATAAAATGTCACGAACACAATCAATATCAAGTTTCATAATAAAATCTCCTTTCATAATTACTCGGTGCTGGCACACCTGTAAGTAAATTATAAAAAAGGAGAAAGAAAACTACAAGAAATAAAGAGGTGAAATTATGCCAAACAGAATGACAGTGGATGAAGCTGCAAGGCTAATGGGGTGCTCTAGCGAGACCGTAAGGCTTGCATTAATTAAAGAGATACTTCCATTCGGCTTTGCAGTAAAGCGAAAAAGCAAATACACATTTGTTATTTTCAGAAAAAAATTTGAAGAATTCACGGGAATAGATTCCTGTAAAAAAAAGGAGAAAAATGATTAAAGCAAAAGAACAATTTGAAATCAAAGAAGTGGGAACAATCCACACAAAAGAAGAGCCCAAGTGCATTAACATACGCTCAAGCTCAAAAAATAAACCAATTAAAGATTACCACACTCTGTCAGAAAAGTACAGAGTGCTGAATGAAACAAAAAATGTAGCATTTGGAATTGTCGTTGCAGTCGTACTTCTAGCCAATGGCTGGATTGAGTTAGACAGCAAAGCATTACAAATATTAGTTGCAGTTCTAATAGCAGGGTTTGCAGCCTTTTCGATTAGAGCATTGGATGAAGCATTAATGGAGGAATAGAAAATGAACCTATATCAGATTAACGAAGAAATAGAAAAATGCATAGATACAGAGACGGGAGAAATTCTTGATTTAGAAGCGCTTGATAAGTTAGCAATGGAAAGAGATACAAAAATTGAAAATCTTGCCTGCTGGTATAAAAATCTTATGGCAGATGCAGAAGCATTAAAAGCAGAGAAAAATGCATTTGCAAAAAGAGAAAATGCTGCCAAAAACAAGGCTGACTCAATTAAAAGATACTTATCATCAGTTTTAGATGGTGAAAAATTTGCTACAGATAAATGCGCATTGTCTTTCAGAAAACCTGAATCAGTTGAAATATTAGACCCAGAAGCATTTATGTCTGATGACAAGTCGGAGAACTACCTGAAATATTCTGAACCTATAATAAACAAAGCTGAGCTTAAAAAAGCATTAAAGCAGGGAGAAACATTTAAGGGAGTTCTGTTAAGCAGCAATTCAAACATTCAGATTAAGTAAGGAGGGAACATAAATGATCATCTGTATTATGGGAGAAAGTGGAGCAGGAAAAACCACTTCTATGAGAAATTTAAATTCAAAAGAAACGGTTTATATTGATTGCGACAAAAAGGGATTAAGTTGGAAAGGCTGGCGAGAAAAATATGTTAAAGACGTTAACTATTATGCGACAGATTTTGCCCAGAATGTCATGCAAGTATTAGAGTGGTGTAACAAAACAAAAAACATAAAGAATGTTGTTGTAGATACATTAAATGGAATAATGGTTGCAGACGAAATGCGACGCAGAAAAGAAAAAGGCTATGACAAATGGCAGGACTTGGCGGCTGCAGTTTATGAAATTGTAGATTACGCATTAACAATGAGAGAAGACATTAATGTTATTTTTGTTTGTCATACTCAAACGGACCATGATGATAATGGCTTTATGTTTACAAGAATTAAAACATCCGGAAGAAAGCTGGACAAGATTACCCTTGAAAGCAAATTTACAACAGTCCTACTAGCGAAATGCATTGATGGTAAATATGTTTTTGAAACACAAAGCAATTTTTCAACAGCAAAAAGTCCAATGGGAGCATTAGAACCAATAGTTGAAAACGACATTACAAAAGTAATTGAAGCATTAAAAGAATATTAAAAGCAAAGGAGATTAAATTGATGAAGAAACCAAATAATTACGATAAAGCACAGGAGTATACTCCAGCAAAGAAGATTCCAGCAGGAGCATATATTTGCAAGATATTAAATGTTGAAGAACAGACAAATGATTATGGCACGAAGTTAATATTAGCATTTGATGTTATTGAAGGAGAATTCAAAGATTTTTATAAAGAACAGTATAATTCGCAGACACAAGAAGATAAAAAATGGAAAGGTAATTATAGGTTAGCGTGTCCGGACGAAGATGCAGAAGAAAATGATTGGAAGTTAAGAGTATTCAAATCAGCAATACATAAATTTGAAGATTCTAACGATGGATTCCATTGGGATTGGGACGAGAAGAAGCTCAAAGGTCTTGAAGTTGGCATTTTAATAAGAGAAAAAGAATATGACTATAACGGCAGACAAGGCTTTTGGTCAGAACCATTTTCATTAATCAATGTCGAAGACGTTAAAAATGGAAACTTTGAAATTCCTGAAACAAAATATCTTGATGAAAATAATAAAAATAATGTAACTCCAGCACCGAACGATGGATTTTTGACTATTCCAGATAATGTGGATGATGGTGGATTGCCTTTTAACTTTTAAGGAAAAACAATATGGATATATTTGACATTAAAAAATCATTAGAGAATATCACGATTTTGTATGACACAAGAGAGCAACAGACAGAAAAGTTAAAACGTAGGCTTGAACAGATGGAGGTGGATGCAGAAAGAGTGAAGCTAGATTATGGCGATTACTCAATCAAATGCCCGCTTTCAGATGGGCAAGAATTTGATTTTTCAAACAAATGCGTTGTTGAACGAAAAATGAGTATTGATGAATTAGCAATGTGTCTTGGAACAGAACGAGACAGATTTGAAAGAGAATTCAAGAGAGCACAGGAAGATAATTGCAAGATATATTTACTAATTGAAGATGCAACATGGGAGAAGATATTCAACCATAAATATCGTTCAAAAATGACACCGTTTTCAATTGTTGCGAGCTTATTTGCGTGGATTCCACGATACAATATGATTCCAATTTTTTGCAAAAGTGAAACTTCTGGAAAAATTATTAAAGAAATCTTATATAGGGAGCTAAAGGAGTACCTGGAAAATGAACAGTGATGAAATCAAGCAGAATTACTCAATGCGAGAAGTTCTAAGCAGATATGGACTTGTTCCAAACAGAGCTGGATTTGTCAGGTGTCCTTTTCATAAGGGCGACAGAACTGCTTCAATGAAGATATACAAGGATTCCTTTTATTGTTTTGGATGTGGAGTTGGTGGAGATATTTTTTACTTCATTCAAAGAATGGATAATCTGACATTCAAAGAAGCGTTTTTGAATCTTGGTGGAGAGTATAAGCACGAAAAAAAGACTTTTTCATCAATGCGAAAAATCCAGCAAGCAAAATCACAGCGAAAAAAACAAAAGCAAAAATTAGTATTAATACATCACAGATTAGATTATTTATCTTTAATGATTGAATTTTACAAGAAAATTAAACTTCGTTCAGAGCCTTTGTCAGATGATTGGTGCGAAGCGGAAAACAAGCTGACAACACTCTGGGGCGAATATGACTATTTACAGGAAAGAGGTGAGAAGATTTGAGTTTTGAGCAGATGGATAAGGACGCAATCCTATCCATTAAAACAATAGAGAGCATCATGGATGAAGATGATCTTCTTGCTAGAGAAGTAATGATTCAAGAAGCAATGGATAGAGCTGAACAGTTGAAGTGCTTAACCAAATTCAAGACGCTAATAAATGCAGCCAAAAAAGAAGAAAAGCGATTGATTGAATTAGCTAAAAGGGATGTTCGAGCAGGAGCAAAGACAAGTAACAATGTGACTGACTTTACAGGATGCGACGAATCTTACGATTGTGGAGCTTGGGTAGCTAACGACAATGGAGTGAGAACTTATACAGTTATGGGCGAACGACTTGCCTGTTATCATCCAATAATCCCTGTCGCAAGAATGATAAACATCCAAACGGGCAAAGAAAAAGTAAAACTGAAATTCAAAAAAGGAGCAATGTGGAAAGACATAGTGATAGACAAGTCAATCATAGCTTCAAGTTCAAAAATCGTAGCACTGGCTGATTATGGCGTGTCAGTGACAAGCGAAAATTCAAAAGCATTAGTTAGTTATTTATCTGATGTTGAAAATCTGAATGTGGAAGAAATTGAAGTGCGAAATTCAACTAGCAAGCTAGGCTGGATTAAGGATGACTTTGTTCCATACGACGTGAATGTTTACTTTGACAATGAATCTAACTTCAAGATGCTTTACGAATCAATAAGAAAAGAAGGAAAGCGTGAAAAGTGGTACGACCTTGTTAAGGGTATTAGAGCAACGAGCAGATTGGAGCCGAAAATATACATGGCATCAGCATTTGCATCTGTTCTGATAGAGCCATTGAATGCATTACCATTTATCGTGAACTTATGGGGAGACACAGGAAAAGGTAAAACTGTAGCGTTAATGTTAGCTGCTTCAATTTATGCTTTTCCCGGCAATAACGAATATGTGACTGACCCTAAATCGACAATTACAGCATTAGAAACAAGAACAAATTTTTTGAACAACTTTCCTGTATTAATTGACGACATGTCGCAAATTAAAAACAGATTTGACGATGATTTTTCAACGCTTGTTTATTTCTTATGTTCAGGCAAAGGAAAAGAGCGTTCTAACGTCAATTTAGGAATCAATGCGACAAACTCTTGGAAGAATGTTTTTCTAACAAATAACGAGCATTCCTTGGTGACAGAGACGATGCAGGGTGGAGCAGTTAATAGAATTATTGATGTTGAAATGGAAGAAGGCTATATCTTTGATAACGGAAATCACGTTGTAGAAGTAATTAAGAAGAATTACGGATATGCTGGCGAAGAATTTATCGAGCTAGTGAAAGATATTGGCTTTGATGAAATTTCAAAAATTCAAAAGGACTTCCAGCAACGCATTCAGGATAGAGCAAAGGAAATCGGTGTTGAGAAAGAAGAAAAGCAGGTATTACCAATGTCAATCATTCTGACAGCGGACAAGCTGGCTACAGAAAATCTATTCAATGACGGGCAATATTTGGACTTCGAGACGTGCTTTAACTTGTTGAAAGATAAAGATGCTGTATCGGAAAATCAGCGAGCTTATGAGTACATGATTTCGGAAATTGGAATAAACAAAAACAACTTCATCATTCAAGGTTCCAACAGAGACGATTATCGACAAATTTGGGGAGTTCTTGAAAATGGCTATGCAATTTTATTAAAGAATATTTTCGATAAGATATGTAAAGAAGCAAACTGCTCCAGCAGGACATTTTTATCCTGGGCAAGAAAAAAAGATCTGATAAGGGTTGGAAAAGACGGAAAGAACACATTAAACAAGAGAATTAATGGAATGACTCAACGTTGTATTTGGTTGAAAATCCCAGACGGTAGCAACGAATTTGTTGAAGTGGAAGATGAACAACTTCCCTTCGATTTCGACCCAAAATAACAAAGGTGGCACACTTTTTAAAATAAAAAACCGTTTCAATCCCTTTAAAAATGGGCTGTGCCACTGTGCCACCTAAAAATGCGTTTTTGCATACATTTTTATATTACTATAAAAAAATTAAAAAAACCAAAAATGTTTTTATTTTTTCCGTTTTTTCGTTTTTGAAAATTTTTTATATAGGCAAAATAAAGGTGGCACAAGTGGCACATTTTCCAAACACCCCATAAATAAAGGCGAAAAGCGTAACCCTTTTAGTTTTTTTAAGGTGGCACAAAGGTGTTACACCAGTCAAAAAGGTGACACATCAAAAAAGGAGACATTACATGAGCAGAATTAAAGATTTTACAGAAATCTTCAACATCATAACTGAAATATGGAACGCTGTTACTCTTTACAAAGACATGGATATTGACGGACACGAAGATGCTATTTGTTTGGATATGTACAATCGTTTGCAGGCGATTAAGAATAAACATTCAGATAAGCGAAGCGGTAAGTTAGTCAGCGACATATCAACAGCGATTCTACATTTCATTTTTTACAAGGAGAAGAAATGATAAAGAAAATTGAAAATAGAATAAATAAACTCGAAAGAGAAGAGCAGATGATTTACTTTGGCGGAGAGATTCTAACAGATTCTGAACGTCAAAGGTTATCAGAGATTAGAAAAGAATTAACAGAGCTCAAACAGAAAAGAGCAGAATTAGGAGGTAAATAATTGGACGAATATAACGTATATGTTAGCGGTAGATTCGTAGCTACATCAACCAAAGAAGAAATTCTAAAAGACTACGATTTAACCGAAGAAGAATTTCAGGCTAGAGTTGGAGCAAAGAAAAAATACAAGCTTTACTTTGGTAGAATTTATAAACAAAAAACAAAGAATATGCCTGAATCATTGATTAAGGATTGGGACGAGACTATGCAGAAGATTCGTGACAGAGCGAAGAACAAGAAAAAAAGAACAAAGTTAAAGATTAAGTAAGAGGTAAAACATGAAGAAATTAAAAGAAATTTTAGAAATCTTATATAACATACTGATGCTTATATTAATGGTGCTATTAATTTTTATTTTTGTAGTTATTTTGAACAATTAGAGGAGGTAGTAGTTTGAGCGTAGAAACAAAAGCATTGGAACAGCTCTTGAAAGAATTTCAAAAAATTAGAGAACGCTTTATTAGAAAAGCAGAAAAGGAAAGAGCAAAGGTTAATGAAGTCTGCGTAACTGTTAAAGGTGAGAAGATTCATACAGACGAAGAGTTATTCGAACTGTACGAAGGCGATGTTATTACCAGCAAGCAATATGACGCTTACAGAGATAAGCTGGAAGCTAAAAGAAAAAGAGCTGGCGAAGATAATAATAAAACAAAGAGTGAAGTTGTAGTTAAGATTTTAACCAACTACATATGCGATTTACAGTATGAGATTGCAGATGAGAAGCGAGAACAGTAATTAAATAAAAAAATCGAAAGGAGAAGAGTTGTGCGCACATAAAAG
>ERZ791741.1536-NODE-1536-length-18650-cov-5.639204_pt1 | contig 18650 bp, 16 predicted proteins | sample MGYA00510040_ERZ791741 | MGnify/ENA primary metagenome ERZ791741 (study PRJEB30046, sample SAMN00791960) | human gut metagenome | study: EMG produced TPA metagenomics assembly of the A metagenome-wide association study of gut microbiota in type 2... | reverse complement strand
ACGAAGGTATGGGAAAGAAACATGCTAGTCAATACGCCAATTTTGGATGGTTACTTATATTTTTTTGATAGCATGATACTTTGATTTGCTTTTCTGAAATCCTTTTTTATTATGTATTATTGACTTACAAAGTATTTTAACTTCAATATGGAAGATTCTCTTTTGCTTTTGAAGATAGCTAAGGAATATTATCAAGCAATGTCTGGGTTGTTTGCTTGTGTATAAGACCTTTTTACTAATGAAATTTGGGAAGCAACGACTTAATAATACTTTTATAGTACGCTAATCCTTTTTTTATACCCGGGTATTTTCTTATTTCATTGCGATTAATGATACCTCTTTTTTCTATACATGGTTTTGTAATCTCTTCTGGATATAAATTAATATAATCAGATAGACATTTCCCTCCCCAAAAGAAACCACCAACTGGATAGTTAAGTATATTTTCTTTTACATCATATACTTTTTCCTTACAATATTTACTTCTAAATGTAGCTCGAGTTTCAAAATACCATGCAGACTCATGTTTACGAAGTATTTTCATTAAATAGGATTTACGCCACATACCTGCTTGCGTTGTAATTCGAAACTTTTTATTAATGTCAGATTCCCTTAATAATTCGTATGGACATGTATGACTATTTTCGTCTTGTTCTCGTCTTAAACATATGAATCCAATAGATTCGTTGTTTTTCATAATGTCCATTATAGAAGTGATTTTCTGATTATTAACTTTTTCAGTTAACCAAAAATCTTCTAACATAAGGATGATAAATTTATTAGGAATCTGTTCTAATAGCTGCAGCAATCTATCTGACCATTCTTCAAATATTTTTTCTTTTTGTGAAAAAGGAGAAATGATATTTAATCCATCATAATGAAAACTTTTACTTTCAGTATTTAAGTATATGGTATAATTGAATTCAGGCCAATTTTTTTTAAGTTGATAGCAAAATGGATACCATCCATCACTATAATTGTCACATGAACATAAAACTAAGCTTATATCAGTTGAATCCATAAAACAAAGTATAATTAAATGTTGATTATATGTTAATGATAATTATTGGCTAATTTATGTTTAGGTAAATTTTCCCAAATATTTGATAGGTTTTCCCATATAATGGGCATTGAGTATAATTTAAATACTCTGTCATATGCATTTTTTGCACATTCAGTAGCATATTTATTATTATTTAGATATAGTTTAATGCCTTTTTTGAGCATATCACTATCATGGATATCTACGCAGATTCCACATGATATTTTTTTGTTAAATTCTAGCATTTCAGGTATTGCACCTACAGGAGTAGCAATTATTGGACATTCGCATGCCATAGCCTCTAGTATTACGTTGGGAAATCCTTCTGTATGAGATGGAAAGGCAAAAATTGAGGCTGATAATAATTCTGAAATTACAATCTCATGAGATACTTCTCCTCTTATATGTAGCCATCTACCATTTTCTTTTGATTTTGCAATATTTTGTAATTCCATTTTAATGGGATTTTCTATTTTCCCTAAAATATGTAACTCAATATTATCTATGTCAATACATGCTTTAATTAATTCATAAATACCCTTTGATGGTATAACATGCCCAATAAAAATGATTTTTCTTGGTATCCGTGGTATACTACCTTTTTGTCTTTTTATCTGTTCAATGATTTTGGGCGATAGGGGATTGGGGCAATATACTATATTTTTTAATTTTAGGTTGGATAGAGTATTATAAGAATTCATATCCATGGTTATTGCCGTATTTACCATCATTATTATTTTATAAATGAGTTTCCATTCCCAATTATTTTTAGTGTATAATTCTGATATTCTTCCAAAATGAAAGTGAATGATTGTACGAATATTACGTTTTTGAGCTTCTTTTATTAGAATATAGTCTTTTATTAAACTTAAAGATGCACTTGAACAAATATGTATGATATCAATATTTTCATTATCCATTATTTGACAAGCTTGTTTTATTGGTCTAGAATACTCTTTAAAGCCAGTATATATTCGTTTTATAAAATTCGTTTTTATGTTAATATAAGTTTTTCTGTCAAAGGATATTGGAATTAGTTCCAAATCAGAATGTATTGATTCATAATATTGGATTAAATTATTTGCCCAAATATTAATACCTCCAGAGACTATATCTGGTTGCTGTAAATAAGGAGTACATAAAAGAATTTTCATAAAGGTGTTATATTTTTTACTGGGAATTTATATTCTGTGAAGCATAAATAGACAATAATCTGACTTTCTTGAATTATTTTATATCTCTCTTCGAGTTTGGATTCGATAAAGTTTATAAATTATTATTTGTAATAGAGTTATATATTTTTCTCAGCCTATATTTAAACTTTAAACAACTGTATTTCAGCTAATAAATGATATATTATTTTTTTTTGTGTATTAGACATTATATAGATTAATTTGTTATATGACTCATTTTGTGGCTGATTCTGAAGTTGTGTAATCCACAAGCAATAAGAATCACCATATCTTCGAAACCGAATTTATGGCATCTGAATCGTTCTTTGACAATACGGCATTTTTTCATACCACCTATGGCATGCTCCACTTTAATCCTGATTCCGGAAATCCGCTTGTTCCCTTGTTTTTCAACAGCAGTAAGCTCTTTTCCTTTTGGTTTCTTCCTGGGCATACATATTTCAACTCCATCCGGTCTGTGTCCGATGAAACCTGTATCTTGCCAGAGCCTAATACCTCTGGGGAGTAGAAGAGGTTCTTCATCACAAATCTTCTTATCATGGACATGACCTTCGTATGTAGAACTCAGCCATACAATCCTAAGATTGTTGGTACACAACAGGTTATTCTTTATGCTATGAGTTTTTTTTACCACTATAGCATGCAGACTGCCTGTCTTCATCCAAAGGGCGTTGAATAGGTCGCTCGGTTCCGTCCAGCAAGACTTCTTCGCATCCTTGAAGGATGTGTATCAGACGTTTGGAGTTACGGTCGGGTAATTCACCAAGCGTTTTCAATGTACGACGGAGAATCTCAGAAAGAAGGTGAATCCACCTGTTGGCCTGGGGCTGGGTCATCTCAAACTGAATGGCATGGAGTTCCTGAAGGGGATTGGTCTTCAGATATACCAATATGAAGAACATTTTGTCCTGAATCAGAGGCAACACACTGGTCTTCCTGTTGTAAGATATACGTTGACGCACTTTGCCTTCCAAAGTGAAATGGCTGTAATATTCATCCCAATGGTACTTGAAAGCTACTAGCAAGGCATCAAACTCAACAGGAGTTAATCCTGTCGCTGCAAGCACTTGGCTATGACGGTGGCGAATCTTGTCATAATACATCAATTGAACTTTTTAGACCACAAAGATAAGTCAAAGAACGCTTTAATCAATTATTCGATATAAACTCTATTGTTGATTTAAAAAATGAAATATATTTTTGAGCGCAATTTGTAATTGCATATTTGGAGTTATTTTTATTTTTTTCTGAATAATCTGATATTGAATCTTTATGTTTTATAAATTCTAGTATGGATTTTTTGTAACTCTCTTTTTCGAAAGACGAAGATATAAAACCATTATATCCATTTTTTACAGCATCTATTGCTCCACATACAGGAGTTGAAATAATCGGAATTCCGGATAGAATTGCTTCAATAATACTCATCGGCATACCTTCATATATGGAAGAAAGACAAAATACATCAGAGTTTTTTAAATAGTCATATATATTGTTTTTACTACCAAGAAAGTATATACCTTTATTGGCTTTTTCAACAATTTTTGATCCTTTATCCGTCTCAAATCCACTACCAATAACAAGTAATATGCAATTAATGTTTTCTGAGATTAATTCATTAAACACCTCTATTAGCATTTCTTGATTTTTACAGGGATGATATCTTGCTACATGTATGAATACAATTGTATTATGGTCTTTTTTATATGACTCTATCTCCTTTTTAACAGAATCAATTTGTTGTGTGAATTGGGGTAAAGCACGTCCATTTTCAATAAGAATTTGTTGAAATTTTGGGTATAATTTCTGGAATTGTAAATAATTTGTTTCCGATATTGTAATAAATTTGCATCCTCCTAATAGCCCACATAATTTGACTTGCAAACCAGACAAACCTTTTTTATAATTCTTTTCAACATCGCTATGAATTGTCATGAAGAAGCTATATTTCTTCTTAAGTAAAATATTTGATAATATCATAGAATATCTTTCACTATTATGAAAATGGACTATATCTGGATTGATTTCTTTAATTAATTTGTATGCTTTATATTGTTGCATAATACTGAATCCGATCTTCCAGTGTGCTTGTATAACTTTTACATTTGGAGAAACCTGTGGGAGATAAAAATGATTTACCTCTTTTAGAATTAGCAGCGTAACATCTTCTGTTTTAGACATTTCATTGCAAAGATCTACAACGAGGCGCTCTGCTCCTCCTGTTGATAATCCATAGATAACTTCTAAAATTTTCATATTTTATATTTAAAATGCGTTAAATATATTGAAAGAGTTTTCGACAAAGGATATAATATATATGAGAATAATCTTATATATCGTGATTTTAATGCCTTAACCCCATCCTTAAATTTTAAATCTGCTGATAGAATATAGGTTAGATAGAGGACATGACGTTTAAAAAAAGAAATAAAACATTTAAGATAAAGGTAGCCAAATTCATTAAACATTAAAGTAGATGAATATGCTTTAGAGATCCAACTATTTTTTTTATTTGCTTTTCCTCTTGTAATACTTACTGGGGAATAATTATATTCTCTTACAGGTTCAAACAAATATCTGCTTTTATATTTTGTGCCAAAACGTGCCCAAAATATATCTTCATATACGAAAGATACTTTTTTCCCTAAAAATGTATCATCGAAATAAAAAAAATTACATTGTCGGTATGCTTCCATTTTAATGCAGGAAACATTTTCTAATTTAACTCCTTGAATTAATTGATAGTCAATATATGAAATATCCTTATATTTTTGTTGCTTCTTGAAGTTAGGTAACCCCACTACTTTTCCTTGCGAGTCTACAGTGAGTGCACGAATAGCTCCAATATCAGTTAAACCTTGCTGTTCTATTTCCTCCCAGCATTTGATAAATGTTTCTAGGCAGTTACTGAAATAAATATCATCATCATCAAAGTCTGTGATATATTTAGTTTCACAGATCTGATATGCTAATTGGAATGCTTTATGCTTTCCGCCATTTTCCTTATGAATATACTGTATGTCAATTATATTGGCATTAATCCATTCTTGTACTATTTCATTTGTTCCGTCAGTGGAACCATCATCAATAATAAGCCATAGGAAATCTTTGAATGTTTGATTTTGTAAGTCAATATATAATTTTGACAATAATTCTTTCCTATTAAATGTTGGAGTAAAGACGGTTATTAGATGTGTGTTCATATTTATAGTACATTTATTATTTTACTTAAAAAAGAGTAGAAATTTGCTAGTATTAAAAGTGACATTGAATATTTAAATATTTTATGTTCGCGCTTATTATTAAAATATTGACATAAAAATAATGTAAATGGGAACATAGCACCAATCCAAACTCTATCTGATAGGGTGTAAGATACATTTTGTCCTAAAAATAGCATTGATACATAAAATAGAGTATATGAGTATTGTAATAAATAATTTTTTTCTATCTCCTTTTTGAAATATACATGTTTAATTGAGTAAAATAATAATAGAATAATAGGTCCTTTGGTTATTAACAAATCTATCCATCCAAACAATGTAGGAGATAAATGTGATTCACTATCAATGTATAATTGCCCATAATTAGATGTGTCTTGATTGAGGAAAGATTGCTCCAAAAATAAACTTGAAAATATAGTGATCGATGGATATAGAATTGGAAATAAAATTAATGAAAGTACTATATATTTTTTTGAAAAAGGTATTATGAGGGATAGAAAAAAAATAACAACATATATTATCATGCTTTTATGTAGGTATAATGATAATGTTATAAGTATAATCCCTATTAAAATTTTGTTTTTAGAACGGTTAGAAAGTAGATATGCAATGCCTAGACATAACACTGAAAATCCTAATGAATTTCTTAGATAGTAAAAAGTACTATACAATAAGACAACAATAATAATAAAGGATGAAAAAGGGGGATTGAGTTTAAGCTTTTTTAATGCTAAAACATAAGTGGTTGAGGCTGCCCCCCATACAATAAATCTCCATAATGTATAGTCAGAAGGGAAAACTTTCACTAACCAATAATAAAAGGGTTCTACGTGAATATTTTCCTTTGTATATAACATCGCATCATATAAATATTTATATCCTGAATAATCATTGCCAATAAACCCGAATGTCGAAAATATTGTCATATATATAGCTAGCTTGGTATAAGAGAACCCTTTTTTGCTATAAGAAATTTGCTGTTTATTAGCAATGAAAGCTACAAGCCAAATACAAAATGAAAAGAAATAATGATAGAAAGAATTGGCTATAATATTTATGTCCATTAGATGAATTTCCTAAATTGTTTTTTATTAATAATAAAATATACTACTAAATATATTATTGCTCCTAAGATAATAATTAGATACTTGTTTGTAATATATTGTGTAATGATAAAATAAATTGTATTAGATAATATTATATATACGATCAGTAATTTAGAAAAATATATTAAGTTTTTAGAGATTGAAAAATTGCATGCTTTGAAGTAGTAATATTCACTTATTAAAAATTCAAAAATTGCACATAATGTCCATCCCCATGCTACAATTATTAAATTAAAATTTATAATTAAGAGGGCAACCAATAAACCAATTGCTTTTTTTATAAATTCAGATTTTAGTAAAAAATGTCCATATCCCTTTACTTTCAAAATGTTAATATTAAGATTTTGAAGTGGATATAATAAATAACCTATGGTTAGTATAGAAAGTAGTGGAGCACAAGAAATCCATTTTTCACCATATAGTAAAACGATAAACTCTTTAGAGAACGTAGAAATGAATAATGAAAAAGGTAATATTAAAATGCAAATTAAATTAAAAGACTGATTATAAGATTTTTCCAATAGTATATTGTCACTTTGTATTTTAGACTGTATTGGAAATAGGGCTCTCATGTAGAAATCGCTGAAGCCAATTGAACCTGTTCCTGCTAGTGTTTTTCCTCTATCGAAATATCCTAATTCTATTGCATTAAATTTTTTCCCAATCAAAATAGAATATATGTTATTATAAATTGCATGAAATTGTGATACTATCATAACTCGAATTCCCAAAGGTGCTAATTTTTTGATTGAATCTTTAGAAATTTCCATATGGGGAATCCATTTTGTCTTAGCTAATGTTAGTATAGTTGATAGTATGCTATTAGTTATTACTTGTAATATTAAAGCCCAATATCCCCATCCACTATATGCCAAGATGATGGCGGGTAAAGCTGAAAGTATTGATGATATAAATGTAATAATGGTGATTTCCTTAAATTGAAGAGATTTCATTAATTTAACTCTATGGACCATTGAAAAAGAGTTTAGTATCAAATTTAAAGAATAAACTCTTATAACTGAGGTGAGATTGTTGAAATTATAAAATTTTTCCAAATATGGAGCAGCAATAAAGAATACAAGGTAAAAAATTAATGAAACTAAAATATTAAATGTAAAAACAGAATTATAATCTTTTTTAGTGCAATCTTGTTTTTGGATTAGTGTTGTTGTAAAGCCGCTATCAATGAAAGCTTGGGAAATAGCAAAGAAAATACTAAGCATAGCTATAACACCATAATCTTCCGGAGATAATAATCTAGCGAGGATAATTTGTATTAAAATGTTTACTAAATAGGTACTGCCTTTTTCTAAGCCACTCCAAATTATCGCTTTTTTGTTTTCTTCAATCATATATGTTGAAAATTAATTAGTTCCGGATAGTGGTATTGAACCACGAATGTTTATTTTCTACCTGTATATCCGGAATCAAAAATATTTGTGGTTAATATTTTCTCCAAACCATTTTATTTACTACACCAGTGTAGCTTTGGATTAGTTTTACCACTTTTGTAGATACATTTTCATCGACATAGTTCGGCACTGGAAGTCCATGATCTCCTTCTTTGTTCATCTCTACAGCGGTATCTACAGCTTGCAGTAATGAATTCTCATCAATACCTGCTAATACAAAGCAGCCTTTATCCAAGGCTTCCGGCCGTTCTGTTGAAGTACGGATACAAACCGCAGGGAAAGGATGTCCGACACTTGTAAAGAATGAACTTTCTTCAGGCAGCGTTCCTGAATCAGAAACTACCGCAAATGCATTCATTTGCAAACAGTTATAATCGTGGAAGCCAAGGGGCTCATGCTGAATTACACGCGAATCCAATTTAAAGTTGCTGGAAGCCAAACGGTTACGACTACGAGGATGGCAACTATATAGAATTGGCATATCATATTTTTCTGCCATTTTATTGATTGCATTGAAAAGAGAGTTGAAATTCTTTTCTGTATCAATATTTTCTTCACGGTGGGCAGATAACAATATGTATTTGCCTTTTTCCAACCCTAAACGTTGGTGAATATCACTGGCTTCAATGTCTGCTAAATTGTTATGTAGAACTTCTGCCATAGGAGAACCACTTACATAGGTACGCTGTGGTGCTACATTGCTAGCGTTTAAGTAACGGCGTGCATGTTCGCTGTAACAAATGTTGACATCGGAGATAATATCTACAATTCGGCGATTTGTTTCTTCTGGCAGACATTCGTCAAAGCAACGATTACCAGCTTCCATATGGAAAATAGGAATGTGCAGGCGTTTAGCACCAATTACGCTTAAACAAGAGTTTGTATCACCCAATACCAAAACGGCATCTGGTTTGATTGCTACCATGAGTTTATAGCTCTTATCGATGATATTTCCCATGGTGGCTCCTAGATCGTCACCTACTGCATCCAAATATACCTCAGGGTCACTAAGTTTCAAATCTCGGAAGAAAATACCATTCAGATTATAGTCATAATTCTGTCCGGTATGTGCCAGAATACAGTCAAAGTATTTTCTACATTTATTGATTACGGCAGCTAAACGAATAATTTCCGGACGAGTACCTACAATAATCAATAATTTTAATTTTCCATTATTTTTAAAAGAAGTCATACTAGTTTATTTTACAGGTTCAAAGAATGTATCTGGGTGGTTGGAATCAAATGATTCATTAGCCCACATAACAGTTACCAAGTTTTCTGTCTCACTTAAATTTATGATGTTATGTGTATATCCTGGAAGCATATGAACCGCTTGAATCCTATCACCACTTACTTCAAACTCTATAATTTCTTCTGTTCCAAGTTTGCGTTGTTGGATAAGTCCTTTTCCGGAAACCACAATGAAAAATTCCCATTTAGTATGATGCCAATGTTGTCCTTTTGTAATACCTGGTTTTGAGATATTGACACTTACCTGACCGCATTTTTCGGAACGAAGCAATTCTGTGAAACTGCCTCTGTTGTCAACGTTCATTTTTAGAGAAAAAGCTACTTTCTCTTTAGGGAGGTAGGACAAATAAGTTGAATATAATTTTTTAGCAAATGAATTATATGGAATTTCGGGAACAGTTAATGTGGAAGGCTGTGCTGCAAAGCTATTTAATAAATCTACAATTTCTCCTAAAGTAACTTTATGAGTTGTAGGTACAGCACAATACCGGCCATCTTCTTTGAGAACTGTTTCGACTCCATCAAACTCACAATGATGTTCTTTCCCAGATAGTGCATCAATCATTTCCTCTACCAGATCATCAATATATAACATTTCTAATTGAGTAGAACGATCGTTTACTTGAATAGGCAAATCATTTGCAATGTTATTACAGAATGTGGCTACAGCACTATTGTAGTTGGGGCGACACCATTTTCCAAACAAATTTGGAAAACGATAAACCAGGACTTTTGCTCCAGTTTCTTTTCCGTAATTGAAGAATAGTTCTTCACCTGCTAATTTAGATTTACCATAATCTGAATTTCCATAGCGTCCAATCAGAGTTGCTTGAATTGAACTGGAAAGCATTACCGGACATGAATTTCCATGTTTTTTCAAAGTGTCCAACAATGTAGAGGCAAAGCCAAAATTTCCTTCCATAAATTCAGACTGTTCTTTGGGACGATTCACACCGGCTAGATTAAATACAAAATCAGCTTTTTGGCAAAATTCATCCAGTAAGGAGGCAGGCGTGTCCAAATCATATTCCATTACTTCTGAAATTGTAACTGGATAGTTTTTGGCTTTGCCATCTTTTATGTTCTTTAATTGTGCACACAGGTTTTTACCAACAAATCCGTGTGCACCGGTTACCAATATTTTCATGTTTTTATAATTATTCAGAACGGATTTCTTTGCCTTTTGCTTTTTCAATCAGACCTAAATCTTCTTGTATGAAACGCAATCTCATTAATTGTTTTTTCATACCTTCTACATCCAAACGTTCTGTATTATGACTGTGGTAATCGTCAATTTTAGAAACTTCTTCACTTCCGTCAACAAAGAATTTATCATAGTTCAAATCGCGGTTATCGCATGGTATACGATAATAATCACCCATATCAATGGCTTTAGCCATTTCTTCGCGGGTAACTAATGTTTCATACAGTTTCTCGCCATGACGTGTTCCAATGATTTTAACTTCTGTCTCTCCATACTTAGGATCAACTTTTGCATAAATTTCTTTCAATGCGGTAGCTAGTGTATCCAAGGATGCAGCAGGAGCTTTTTGTACGAATAAATCACCGTTTTTGCCATGTGTAAATGCGTAGATAACCAAATCAACAGCGTCATCCAAAGTCATCATAAAACGAGTCATATTTGGATCTGTAATGGTAATAGGCTTTCCTTCCATCATTTGATCAACCCACAAAGGGATTACAGAGCCGCGACTGGCCATAACGTTTCCATAGCGTGTACAACAGATCGTAGTAGCTGCATCCTCGCCCAACTCACGACCTTTGGCAATGGCTACTTTTTCCATCAAGGCTTTTGAAATACCCATAGCATTGATAGGGTAGGCTGCCTTGTCAGTAGAAAGAACTACTACATTCTTTACTCCATGCTCGATTGCTGAAAGTAATACATTTTCTGTACCGAGTACATTAGTACGAGTTGCTTCCATAGGGAAAAATTCGCAACTTGGTACCTGCTTTAATGCTGCAGCCGCAAATACATAGTCAACGCCACGCATTGCAACATCAACAGAGGTCTTATTGCGTACGTTACCAATGTAAAATTTCACTTTCGGATTCTGTAGACGATGACGCATGTCATCTTGCTTCTTCTCATCACGACTGAAAATACGGATTTCTTTGATATCGGAATCTAAAAATCTACGAAGTACGGCATTCCCGAATGAACCTGTACCGCCTGTAATTAACAGGACTTTGTCTTTGAATATTGACATTATAGTGTAATTAAAAAATTAAAATGATTTATTTATTTTTTTTTGTTTCATATCCATATCCATATCCATAGCCGTATTTTCTTCCATATCCATAGCTATGTTTTCGTTTACTCATATCAATGTCATTAATTACTGTTGCAATTTTTTTGAATTTTTTTTCTTTTTGAAGAAAATTGATATACTCAAAACCATCTTTTGGTGTAACATCTGCACGACATACATAAACACATATATCAGCTACGCGGCCTATTATCGCGGTGTCAGCTATCATTGCGATAGGAGCAGTATCCAATATGATGTAGTCATAATGTTTCTTAAGTTCTTCAATCGCGTGATCTAAATGTTCACGAGCTACTAATTCTGTAGGGTTAGGGGGGACCGGACCGCCTGGGAGAATGTCGAGATTTGGACTAATATCTGAATGTTGTATGATATCAAGTAGACGGGTGTGTTCTGGATTGCTTAGGTAGTTTGTGATACCTTCTGCTTTGTTTGATAGCCGGAATACTTTATTTAATCCAGGTTTGCGGATATCCATACCTATAATTAGTACTTTTTTACCCAAAAAAGCTAGTGAGGCAGCTGTGTTTCCTGCTACAAAGGACTTTCCTTCTCCAGGCTGGGTTGAAGAGAACAAGATAACTTGCTGGCCTTTTTCTAACATAAAGAGAAGGTTAGTACGTAAACCACGGAAGCATTCTTCCATTAGATTGTTCTTGTTTTCTTGAATAACGATAGAACCATTGGTTTTAACATCGCATCGTGGTAATTCACCAAGAATAGGGGCCTGAGTGATTTTTTGAACATCTTCACGGCTTTCTATCTTATATTTCAACAAATCGCGTAAAAATACTAAACCAACAGGAAGTCCAACACCAATGGCTAGGGCAGCTAGAATAATCATCATTTTTTTAGGGGCTATAGGGCTAGCTCCTGTTAAGGCTTCTTCTATGATGCGCCCATTGGTAGCTGTAGATGCCAGCGTAATGGCATTTTCTTCACGCTTTTGTAAGAGCATAATATATAGGGCTGCTTTGATTTCTTGTTGACGGGAGATTGTTAGAAATTCTTTTTCTTGTTCTGGAGCCTTGTTGATACGAGCTTCAAACTTGCTGGTTTGCTTGTCGATGTCGGCCTTTGCAATGTAAAGTCCTTTCAAAACGCTCTCTACAGTGGTATGTACACTTCGACGCATGGCTTCGATTCCAGTATTCATATTAATAATTGCTGGGTTACTTTCTGATGAAGTGCGAAGCAATCGTTTGCGTTCAATAATCAGTGTGTTGTATTGTTCGATGATACTTCCTAGGTTTTGGTCTTTCAGCCCCACATTTGCGGGAATGACTTCGTTGGCATTTTCTTCTTTGTTTATATACGATTTTAGAAATTCAACTAACTGAATCTGAGTAGCATTTTCTACACGGAGCTGTTCGTATTTGGAACTTTCTTGCAGGGCGAGTTGTGCATCGCTACTAAGGTCAGTAAGGCCAGCTTGTTGCTTGAACGTAGCCAACTGGTTCTCGGCTGCTCCTAATTCAGCATTGATGATACCGATACGGTCTTCAATAAATTCTGCCGTTTTTTGTGCAACTTCGTTCTTCTCATCATTGGCATCTTGGTTATAGATAGCTACCAAGCGGTTGATGAAGTCTACAGCTCGTTGTTTATGAGTATTTTTTACACTGATTTGTGCAATGGTAGTGGTTTTCGATGTTGGGTTGACGGTCATATTCTGTGCGTATGACTGAGCTACAATTATTGGAGAAGCAATATAGGCGTTAAGTTCGATTGGTTTTTCGATTTTGATTGAATCATTCCGAGAAAAACTGAATACACCTACTGGAGTAGGGAGTACAGCTGGGAGACTATCGAAACAGGCATTTATTTCTATTTTTTCCAAATTCTGTATATACTTAGCGGTCAGGTTGAGTTTACCGTCTGGTGTATAGTTCATTTTCAATTTGGCTCCACTTTGCATATGTTCTGCTTCTTCAGGGGTGACGTAAACTTTAACTGGTGAATTTTGATATAGTGGAAGATCGTAACCGAACGTCTGTTCTTTATTAATCTGTATGTAGAGTCCTAATTCGCTGACTACTTTCTTAATTAAGGTTCTTGATTTGAGTATTTCTACTTCGTTATCAAAATTACTGGTCATGGAAAAGCCACTAATATCTTGCAGGGCAGCTACGGCTCCGTTAGCTTGTGTCATAGCTTTATTTCGGGGATCAGTTTCTTTAATCAATATAGCCGCTGTGGCGTTATATACTGGGGTTTGGAAGCGGAGGTAAAATAAAGCAAACCCTAAACAGATAATTATGCTAGCAATAAACCAAGGCCAGTAGATGAGATATTTAATCAGGAGTGCCCGCAAGTTGATGCTTTCTTCCTGTTCTTCCATATTCTGATTATTATGTTGGTTGTTTTCAATCATTTTATTTTAAATAAAAGAGTTTATAATATTATTTGAATACAGTAACTAATAAACTGGCAAGTGATACCAAAATAGAGGTTGCTGAAATGGCTATAGTGGTAGAATTGCCGATAGCTGAGTTTTTAGCAACAGTTTTGTTTGGTGTCACATAAAGGATGTCATTTTGTTTCAAATAAAAATAAGGAGAGAGTACTAAATCACTTTTTGTCAGGTCTAATTCAATGATTTCTCGCTTTCCACTCGCATCTTCTCGAATCAACTTAACATTATCACGGACTCCATAAACAGTCATATCGCCTGCCATAGCAAGGGCTTCTAGCACATTTACTTTTTCATTTGTAACAGTAAAACTACCAGGTTGTTTTACTTCTCCCAATACGGAAATTTTATAGTTGGAAAGGCGTACCGTGACAATAGGTGTTTCTTTTAAATAGGGCATAAGTTTTTCGCAAATCATATTCTCTGCCTCGTTTTTGGTTAATCCTCCTACTTTGATTTTACCAATCACCGGGAAATCGATTTCACCTTGATTGTTAACCAAATATTGTTGCAAAGCTGGTTGTGATGTTGTATATTTTATATTACTCATAGCAACATTGTTTGCATCTTGTATTGTTAGGTTAAACGGTGCAGCCGCAGCCGGATCTGTAGTATTCACTGTAATACTCAACAAATCCTTAGGCATAATCTTGGCATCATACAAAGGAATTTCCTTACCGTAATTGTTTACGGTTTCCGGGTCCTGCAAGTAAGGTACTTTTTTGTACGAAGTACAGCTCGCCACGGCAAGTGACAAGCTACAGATAACAAATAAATTTCTGATTTTCATATAAATGGTTAATTTTTTTATTTCATGAAATGAGTATTATTTAGAGCCGAACAGGCGGGCAAAGAAGCCTTTCTTCCGTTCGGAAGGGTATTCTTCACCGTATTGCTGCTCCATGAGGTCCTGATAGCTCATTTTCCGGGTGACCATTTCGTAAATGGTGCCCCAGTCGGGCAGGCCGCCTAAATTGCGGTCGTCAATAAAAAGGTCGGCTTTAAGTTTGCGTGAGAAGTGATTGTTCCTGGCGGCCTCCTCTTCGGGGTAGTCACGGTTGATGGCGTAAAACTCCAATCCGCGCTCGCGGCAAAAGGCTACTGCTTCGTCCAGCAGCTTGCCTTCACGTACTGTCCACAGGATAAGGCGATGGCGCTCTTCCTGCAAGCGCTTTAAGGTTTCGATGGCGAAAGGAATTTCCTTTCCGATAGCCGGATACCGGTGTTCTACAATGGTTCCGTCGAAATCAATTGCGATAGTCATTTAAAAAATTGTCTGGATTAACCTGTTTAAAAACTTAAATAGTTAGGTTTCGGCAGCGTTCTGCCGGCAGTCTTTATGTAAAAATATTTTATTATTTTCCTTGCTTTTTATATTAAATAGTATGGCTTTTGTTATTGGATATATTTCTCTCTCGTCCCCAGTGTATTCATCTTACTGGGAATCAGATAATTATCCGATAAGATGAGTGACCGGTATGGTGTGCTTCCGTCTAGGAATGAGTATCCCACAGCCGCACGGACATACAATCATTCGTCACAAAAGTAACAATCTTTTTATGAAAATTGTTATATATGTGTGGGTTTTAGTATATTTATTAACAAATCTTCACAATTTAGAACTTAGAAATAGAAAGATGTGACACTTTTATTTCATGAAATGTAACAGTGATTTTTGGGAGATGGTAATAATATGAAAGATGGAAAAATCGTAATGGCGGGTGGGGAGACGGATAGGGAAGGGTGTGGGAACGCATCGTTATGCGTGGGGAAAAGGCTGGGGAGGTCTTAAAAAAAGCCCGCGATGTTTTCGAAAAACATCGCGGGCTTTTACGTTTCTTCAGGCGGCGCGTAAGGAAATTTTCTTCGCGGCCGTGAAGGGGCTATTTCTTAGGACTCAGAATGAGGATGTGTCCGTCGGGCAGGGGCTCGTCGGACGGGTGGAGGTAGACGACCAGGTTTTTGCGCTGGCGGCAGCTCTCGAGGATCAGCGGGGGAAGGTCTTTCAGGGAGGACTGGAGACGGCAGCCCTGGAGGGCGGCGTACCAGAGTTTACAGAGGGTCTTGAGGGTCATGTTTTTCTTTTTATGACCGTAGACGGTGTGCTCCCAAAGGTTGGTAGATTCCATGACTTCGTTGAGGCTGATCTGGCCGATGCGGTACATCTCTCCTAAAAGCTGGTGCAGCTGGTCGCAAAGATAGTACATTTCTGCTTCACTCAGTACGATGCGGTCAATGCGTGTGACCGGGCATTTTTTTTTGTATTCATAGTAGTAAGTTGTTAAGTGGCACTGAAGTGCCGGTTAGTTTTTGGTAAAAATTATATTTTCTGCATTTTAATGCAGAACGGGGTATGTGTGTTTTCAATAATTTTGCCTCTACAGGTAATGAGGAGGGGAACTGAAACCTACCGGTGGTTGGATGGCCGGTTTACTGCCGCGGATATGTGTATAACAAATTCGGGGCGGGGGTGGTTCGGTCCCTTCCTCTTTTTTTATAACCTAACTTGTTAATCAAATGGATTTTAAGAACCGAAAAAATGAGGGACCGGCGGTGACGTACACGCTGGTGCCCAAGGTGCTTCCGGGTAAGGAAGACGGACAGAGATTGTATTATGCGCAGTCCAGGGCCAGGGGTGAACTGGGACTGGAGGAGATGGCGGAACGGATCAGCCGGAACTGTACGCTGACGCGCTCGGATATTATCGGGGTGCTGGCGGCGCTGGAGGATGAAGTGTGCCAGGGGTTGTGCAACGGTGAGATTGTGAGGCTGGGCGGCATCGGCTCGCTGCAGGCGGGTATCTGCAGTGAGGGGGTGGAACGGCCCGGGGATTTTACGGCGGGAAGGATCCGGCGGCTGAGGGTGTTGTTCCGGCCGGCGGGGTTGCTGAAGAAGAGTCTGGCGCATACGCGGTTTGAACGGGTGGCCGTGAACGGAAAGGAGGAGTTGTGATGTTTACCTTATTATATAGTATTACAGGCAAAAATGTGGATTATGGGATTAAACGGTTTTAACAAGAGGGGCTCTCTGAATGAGGAGCTGGAAAAGGATCAGAAGTTTGAGGTGAGGATGTATTCGAAGGCGGAGCTGGCGGCGAGGTATTTTCCGCATGTGCACCCGAAGGTGGCGCGGAGGAGTCTGTACCGCTGGATTCAGCAGTGTCCGTATATCGTGGAGAAGTTTGAGGAGATGGGGTACCGGAAGAACCGGAAGTTTTTCACGAAAAGGGAGGTGATGGTGATTATCGAGGGGCTGGGTGAGCCGTAAATGAATTTTTTTGGGTTTTATCGGGACAGTGAAGGTCGGATGAGGACAATGGAGGACATTGGACGGATCCGGCCTTCTTATCTTTGTACTACGAAACAAACGGAAAGCTTTCAACGTGTTGTGGAGTGTTTACTCAATTTTTTGTTAACCTTAATTTTTTTGTTTAACCTTTTAAATTTTTATCATTATGGAAAAATTGGTCGCTTATTCTGTAGTTCCTAGATTTAATCCGGCAGAAAAGGAAAGAAAAATCCGGTATTATGCGCAGGCTCAGGCGCGTGGTGTGATGGGTATCCGCGAAATGGCGGACCGTATTCAGAAGATGTGTACGGTGACGCGTACGGATACGCTGGCGGTGCTCACGGCGCTGGTGGATGTGATGTGTGACGGCTTGGCTCAGGGCGAGGTGGTGCGCCTGGGTGAACTGGGTGCGTTCCAGGTGGGCCTGAAAGGTAAGGGCAGTGAGACGGTGAAGGGCTTCCATACGGGGCTTATCAGCAAGGCGCACATTAATTTCCGTCCGGGTGCGGAACTGAGAAATGCGTTGCAGAAGCTGGGATTCATGCGTGTGCCGAAGAGAAAGGATCTGGCGGAACTGGATCCGAAGATGGATGGAAAGGAGGCTGCAGAACAGCCGGAGGTGACGGAAGGCCGTGTGGTTACGGAGGGGCCGGCCGTAACGGAAGGTCCTGGTGCGGGTGAGCGCTCGGAGGAAATGGGTGATTAATCTCGTATGCGTGTGTGGTCGTGATGTGTAACTTTAATTGTGTGGAGGAAAGTGTATGAAGGAGAAGGTGAGAGGCGTGTTGCTGGCGCTGTTGAAGTGTTTATTCTGCCTGCTTTCGGGTAGGAAGAGGGGTGGGAGACATGAGGAAGGTTGATTTGATCGTGATTCACTGTTCGGCTACTCCGCCGCAGGTGAGGCTTTCGCCGGAGGAACTGGACGGGATGCACCGGAGGAGGGGTTTCGACGGGTGTGGCTACCATTATTATATCCGCCGCGACGGTCTGATCTGTTCGATGAGGCCGGTGGAGAAGGTGGGAGCGCATGCCAGGGGATTCAACGCTCACAGTATCGGGGTGTGCTACGAAGGGGGCCTGGATGAGAATGGAAGAAATGCGGATACGCGGACCGAGGCTCAGAAACATTCGTTGCGGGTGCTGATACGGGTGCTGGCGGCTGATTTCGGAATCCGGAAGGTGGTGGGACACCGTGACCTGAGCCCGGACTTGAACGGGAACGGGGTGGTGGAACCGCAGGAGTGGATGAAGGTGTGCCCGTGCTTTGACGTGGCGAAGGAGGTGCCGGAGTGGCTGCCCGAGGGGTGGCCGCCGAAGAGGGGCTGAAACAGGTGTATAAAAAAAGACCGTGCGGATTCCGTACGGTCTTTTTTGTGAAGAGCGGAAGACGGGGCTCAAACCCGCGACCCTCAGCTTGGAAGGCTAATGCT
>ERZ791741.1524-NODE-1524-length-18714-cov-3.387213_pt1 | contig 18714 bp, 12 predicted proteins | sample MGYA00510040_ERZ791741 | MGnify/ENA primary metagenome ERZ791741 (study PRJEB30046, sample SAMN00791960) | human gut metagenome | study: EMG produced TPA metagenomics assembly of the A metagenome-wide association study of gut microbiota in type 2... | reverse complement strand
ATGCGTTGGAGGTTGCATTAATATCAACTCGTTCCTTATTAATACGGCCGTCATTACAGCTGTAGTCAACAAACGTGCAGGAGGTATGGGATTGATTAGCGGACGTAAAGCGTTCCAGAAACCAATGAACGAAGGGGTGGAATTATTGAATACTATTCAGGATGTATATCTTGATTCGTCAATAACGATTGCATAATCAGAGATGAATGGAAATAAATTATTATCTTTGACTATTAGATCGTTAACCATTAAAAATTAAGAGTATGAAATTTTTTATTGACACAGCTAATTTGGAGCAAATTCAGGAGGCTTATGACCTCGGAGTACTTGACGGAGTGACTACCAACCCTTCGCTGATGGCGAAAGAAGGTATCAAAGGAACGCAGAATCAGCGTGAACATTATATCAAGATATGTAAGATTGTCAACGGAGATGTCAGTGCCGAAGTGATAGCAACCGATTATGAAGGAATGATTCGTGAAGGTGAAGAACTTGCCGCGCTCAATCCGCATATTGTAGTAAAAGTCCCCTGTATTGCCGATGGCATTAAAGCGATCAAACATTTCACGGAAAAGGGAATCCGTACTAACTGTACATTAGTCTTTTCAGTAGGACAGGCATTACTGGCAGCTAAAGCCGGAGCTACCTATGTTTCGCCTTTTGTCGGTCGTCTGGACGATATTTGTGAAGATGGAGTAGGGCTTGTGGGAGATATTGTACGTATGTATCGTACCTATGATTACAAGACACAAGTGCTCGCTGCTTCTATCCGCAATACGAAACATATTATCGAATGTGTGGAAGTGGGAGCGGACGTTGCTACTTGTCCGTTGAGTGCTATCAAGGGTTTATTGAATCATCCGTTGACGGATTCGGGATTGAAGAAGTTTCTGGAAGACTATAAAAAAGTCAATGGTTAAGTAAGTAATGAAACTTGCAGTATATTAAAATTTTTAGGCACGGATTATTTGCTCAGGTCTTAGAATTCCGTGCCTAAAGAATATTTGTTTTTTCGGGTAGCTGCTCATTACTCTTTTTTCCGTTCCTGTTTTCTCTTCTCCTTATATTGAGTTGGCGTTTCTCCTGTATATTGTTTGAAAGCCGTACTGAAATAGCGTGAAGTAGTGAAGCCGACCTTCTCGGCAATTTCCGTGAACGACATGTCCGTACTGGTGATTAATGTGATCGCTTTCTCCATCCGGAATTTATTAATGTAATCATTGGCTCCCATATCGGTCAGAGCTTTTAGCTTATTGTAAAGGGAAGCCCGGCTCATACCTATCTCCTTGCAGATAAAAGTGACGTCCAGATTGCTGCTATCCAGATGTTCCTGAATAATTTTATTCAGTTTCAGCAGAAATGTTTCATCTGCCTGGCTGAAAGTGCTCTCTTCCGGCGCAGGGACTAATCCTGTATTCAAATATCTTTTCTTGATAGATTCGCGGTTTTTCAATCGGTTGCGAATGATTTCCATTAGCATTTCTATCTCAAAGGGCTTAGTCAGATAAGCGTCCGCCCCATTCTTGTAGCCACTCAACTGACTTTGTTTATCATCTCTTGCTGTCAGCAGAATGATAGGAATGTGACTGATCGTAATATCTTCCTTTATATTTTTGCAAAGTTCATATCCATTCATTCTCGGCATCATCACGTCACTGACGATAATATCCGGAGCATGATTTCTGGTCAGTTGAAGGGCTTCCACACCATCGGAAGCAATCACTACCCGTTTGAAATATTCTCCCAGTGACTTTTTCAGAAAATCCGTCAAATCCGGATTGTCATCCACCACTAGAATACTGTAAGGACTCGTATCGAACGTATTTTTCTCCGGTAACTGTTCTTTGCTATCATCGTTCATCAATTCGTTCAGATATGCCTTCGGCTGACAGACGATCTCTTCCGATTGTTGTCTCAAGGGTAGTTCAAAGAAGAATGTTGCACCAGCTTCCTGATTATCCCGTGCACCGATGGAGCCTCCGTGTAGTTCTACCAGAATCCTGGAATAAGATAATCCGATACCTGTGCCGCTTTGCTCTCCTGTACCTTGATAGAAACGGGTGAAGAGTTTTTGTGTATTTACTTGTTTCAATCCGTTTCCCCGGTCAATGATGGAGATACGTACGCTATTTTTCTCGGAAAGCAACTCCGATGTAATTGTTATTTCTGCATCTTGTGGACTGTGTTTCAAGGCATTGATAAGCAGATTGCTTAGAATAATCTCACACTTATCTTTATCGAAACTTACAGTATTGACCTGTGGGTCAAGCTGATAGCGGATACGGACGTTTTTAGCTTCACCTTCGCTGACGAAATCTTGGGATACATGTTCAATCCATTGATTGAGAGCATACGGCTGTATCTGCAATTTACTTTCCCCAACCTCCATTTTGCGTACATCGAGTACCATATTAATAAGGTTTTTCATTCGCTGTGACTGGCGATAGATTGCTTTTATAGGTAAATATTGTGTATCTTCGGTAGAAAGCGATTTCAGTATCCGGCTAAGCGGTGCGTGTATGAGCGTTAAAGGTGTGCGCAGCTCATGACTGATATTAATAAGGAAACGTACTTTTTCTTCATATACCTGTTGTTCATGTTCCTTCATTGCCCATTTCAGTTTTTCTTCCTTACGCTTTAGAGTTCTTCGGAAAGTTTCAATAATAGCGGCAGCAGTAAGAACGGTACAGCTAAGAATAAACCACCATGTCCGATACCAGGGAGGGAGAATGGTTAGTTCCAGTACTTCCTGACTGGGAATCCAATTACCATCCTTGGCGGTACAGGATGCCATGATTTTATAACTTCCCGGAGGAAGTGAACGTATAGCCAGTTCGGGATTGTACGATTCGATTTGCTGGTCATTCAGCCCTTCTATCTGGTATCTGTACACTTTCTGTCGGAAAATGTCCTTCTCTTTCGACATGATCCGGATAGTGATATTACTGTTCCAGGGAGCGGAGATCCCTGTTGGTCGATTGGTTAATTCGTTATTCACGGATTCTCCATTGATGATGACATCGGATAATTGGAGTTGGGGAAGTTCAGAAGTTGTTAATGGTATTTTGCAGTTAATGTGCAGTAAACCTTTTACTCCACCCATATAGACGTCTCCCTGCATACTTAACAGGCGGGGTTTGGAAAGATATTCGTTCTGGATTACGCCGTCTGATTCGCCGAATAGAACGAACTTTTTTTCTTTGATAAGCCAAGCGAAAAGCATGCTGTCAGCTCCTATCCATACTTTTCCTTGCTGGTCGCATACGATCAAAGTGATTTCACTAAATAGAGAGGTCGGGATCGGAGTCTGTATTTTGGTGGCGGGATTGTAGTGTACCAATCCGTAATTGTTCCCAATCCAGAAGTTTCCCTCTTCGTCTCTTGAAACGGAGTTGATGGTCGTGTCTTTCCAGCATCTGTATAGGGCTTTCAGCCGGTTTGTATGGTTGTCCAGTTCATATATGTGCTTCGTATCATTTAGATAAGTGGTGTTCCTATAATTGCCGATTGGCAGGAGAGCACCGATAATATCTTGTTCTTCCTGTTCTATAGCGGTACTGAAAGTACGTGTATTCAAATCATATATATAGATATGTTCTCCAAGGAACAGAATGCTGTGATGAGTGTTCCGGAGTAGATTTACAGCCTTGCCTCGATTGCATAAGAGTGCTGTTGTTTCAGCGTCGACAATGGTGAAAGGTTGTTTTTCTCCAGTTGCCGGATTGAAAATAAATACTCCTTGTGAGAAAATAGAAATTAATAATTTACCGGGAGTAAACTGACAGATAGAGGCAACTTTGTCTTCCCAGGTTGAGGGATAATGAGTAAATTTCTCTGTGAGCGGATTAAAGTTGTTGATACCTCCTCCGTCCGTGCCTACCCAGATTTGATCTTGAGATTCCTGGAAAAGACTTAGAACGGTATTGTTGCTAAGTCCCCGGTCGTTGCCGGGTGGTACGTCTGTATATGTTTTCATGGAAACTTCCCGGATGCTGATTAGTCCGTTGCGGATGCTGCCTGCCCATATATTGTTGTTGTAGTCGTTGTATAGGCATAAGATAGAGTTGGCGGGAAGTGAATAGTTGTCACTTCCGGGCACATGTTCCAGCAGAGAAAAATGTCCGGTTTCCGGGTCGAGAATATTAATGCCTCCTCCGTCTGTTCCAATCCAGATTTCTCCTTCCCGTTCGGCGAGACTTAGTACAACATTGTTACTTAGAGAAGAGTTGTGGGTAGTATATGTAGCCAGTAGTTTACCGTCGTGTGTCAGGCAGTTCAGCCCTCCGTTGTAAGGGGCTACCCAGATTCTTTTTTGTGAGTCTATGAGTACGTTCATTATTTCCTTTCCGCAATCGAAAGGAGGACGGCGGCATTTTCCGGTATTCAGGTCGAGCAGGAGTAGTCCTTGCCAGCGACTACAACAAAGTAATGTTCGTTTATCCCATAGACTTAGCAGAGTCACATTATAATTGGGCTCTAGGTCAAACGTTTGCAGGAGGCGGAAAGTGGCATCCTGATAATTATAGAAAAAGATTTTATTTTTCGAACCGAATAATACTCCATCATCAGTCAGGCAGACGGAATAGGCGATGATATTATTTCCTGTTTCATCAGTCGGTATAAGAAAGTCATCGCTTTGCCGCTGATAACGTGCCACTCCCTTATCTGTCAGAATCCATATATTGTTTTGTACATCTTCTATCAGCTGGTAGATTAAATTGTGAGGAATGGAATGAGGGTTGTTTGACTGATGGACATACTTTTTAAGTTCATGTCCGTCATATCGTCCCAGTCCGGAGCGGGTTCCAATCCATACAAAACCTTGTTCATCCGTTAAGATGCATCGTACGGTAGAAGGCAGTCCGTCTTTTAGTGAGATTTGCTTATAGTAATAATGACCGGCTTGAAGAGGGGAGATGCCGATAAACAGTGTGATAAATGCGATGCATAGTAGTAAAAAGGTCTTTCTTCTCATGAGATTAGGTCAGTTAAACTAAAACAAAGATAATACATTCGGATGAATGTTTGTTGAAAAGCAAACTTATTTTGTATTCCTTCAGGTAAAAGAGTTATATATAGTTGCTTTTTTCTATTTAATTTTGTATCTTTAAAGCTTTCCGTCCTTCTAAAGATAAGTTGTCCCCTTGTAATGGGATAATAGTCATCTTATAGGGTGCTATTTATCACTTTACAAAATGATTATTGTCACCTTATAAGGGGATGACTACTCGACTGCATAAACTATTATAAATTTCTGTACTGAAAATCTTTAATCTCTGCACTGAAAATCCTTGAATACAATGAGAATTGCTAATTCTTCATCTTATATTCATAGGGAGCCATTCCAACAACTTTTTTAAATAACCGGCTTATTGGAAGTAAAGGCCTGTACACAGCAGATTAGGTAAAGTAGCCGGTTTTTATCAGCGGGAAGATAGTATTATTTAGCTAGATTCTCTATCTTTGCTCGAAAATATACGACTATGATTACCGAAGAACTACAGAAACTTTATCAGTCATATACGGGCGTTCCCGCTGAAAACATAACAGAATTACCGTCTTCCGGTTCCAACCGCCGTTATTTTCGGCTGACGGGTATAGAAACATTGATTGGAGTTTACGGAGCTTCTATCGATGAGAATGAAGCATTTCTTTATATGGCAGGACACTTCCACAAATGTGGACTGCCTGTTCCCGAAGTGCGCATCGTTTCGGAAGATAAGACCTATTATTTGCAGGAGGATTTGGGCGATACTCTGTTGTTCCATGCCATAGAGAAAGGACGTGCTACCAGCGTCTTTTCAGAAGAGGAAAAAGAGTTGCTTCGCAAAACGATTCGTTTGCTTCCTGCCATTCAGTTTGCCGGGGCCGATGGATTTGATTTTTCCCGTTGTTATCCTCAACCGGAGTTCAATCAACGCTCCATTCTGTGGGATTTGAATTACTTTAAATATTGCTTCCTGAAAGCTACCGGTATGGAGTTTCAGGAAGATAAACTGGAAGATGATTTCCAGAAAATGAGCGATGTCTTGCTTCGCAGTTCTTCCGCTACTTTCATGTATCGTGATTTTCAGAGCCGTAATGTGATGATAAAAGACGGCGAACCGTGGTTTATCGACTTTCAGGGCGGACGCAAAGGCCCGTTCTATTATGACATAGCCTCTTTCCTGTGGCAAGCGAAAGCGAAATATCCCGATAGTCTTCGTAAAGAACTGCTGCAAGAGTATATGGAAGCTCTTCGCAAATACCAACCGATTGACGAATCCTATTTTTATAGCCAGCTTCGTCACTTTGTCCTTTTCCGTACGCTGCAAGTGCTGGGAGCTTATGGTTTCCGTGGTTACTTTGAAAAGAAACCGCATTTTATCCAAAGTGTTCCTTATGCCATCGAAAACCTGCGTGAATTGTTGAAAGAAGAATATCCGGAATATCCGTATCTCTGTAACGTTTTGCGGGAGCTTACCGGACTGAAACAATTTACGGACGATCTGAAAAAGCGGCAGTTAACCGTCAAAGTAATGAGTTTTGCCTATAAGAAAGGAATTCCTGATGACTCTACCGGCAATGGAGGAGGTTATGTATTCGACTGTCGCGCCGTGAATAATCCCGGTAAGTATGAGCGTTACAAACCTTTCACCGGACTGGATGAACCTGTAATCACTTTCTTGGAAGAAGATGGAGAAATACTCCGTTTCCTCGATCATGTCTATGCTTTGGTGGATGCCTCCGTGCAACGTTATATGGAACGCGGATTCAGCAATTTGTCCGTCTGCTTCGGTTGCACCGGCGGACAGCATCGTTCTGTTTATTCTGCCCAGCATCTGGCAGAGCACCTGAATCAGAAATTTGGTGTGAAAGTCGAACTGGTGCATCGGGAACAGAATATCGAACATACGTTTGAGGCAACAATCTAAGAAGAGTAAATATTAAAGAAGAAAGTAACCGAAAGAATGAAAGCAATGATATTTGCAGCCGGTTTGGGTAGCCGGCTGAAGCCGCTCACCGATACCATGCCGAAGGCTTTGGTTCCCATAGCCGGACATCCGATGTTGGAACATGTGATCTTAAAACTGAAAGCTGCCGGATTCACAGAAATAGTGATTAATATCCATCATTTTGGCGAACAAATACTTGATTTCTTAGAAGCCAATGAGAATTTTGGGCTTATCATACATATTTCCGATGAACGCGATCTGTTGCTCGACACCGGTGGGGGAATTAAGAAAGCCCGTTCTTTCTTTGAAAACTCCGATGAGCCTTTCCTGATACACAATGTCGATATTCTTTCAGACGTGAATCTGAAAGAATTATATGACTACCATTTACGAAGCGGTGCTGTTGCCACTTTACTGGCCAGCCAACGTAAAACCTCCCGCTATCTTCTTTTTGATACAGATAAGAGACTTTGCGGATGGATAAACAAGGATACGGAACAAGTGAAACCGGAAGGTTTTCAGTATGATTCTTCCCTTTATCAAGAATATGCATTCAGTGGCATCCATGTACTTTCGCCCGCCATTTTTCAATGGATGACCTCTCCCTCATGGGATGGAAAATTCTCTATCATGGATTTCTATCTTGCCACTTGCCGGCAAGTAAACTATGGTGGTTACTTGACAGAAAAGTTGCATCTGATTGATATAGGCAAACCGGAAACATTAGCGAAAGCAGAAGGCTTCTTATACCAAAATGCGAAATAAAGATACTGAAAGAGGCTAAAAGGCCTCTTTCTTTCTATGTAACAAAATATTAAAGTAACTTTGCTTGGATAAACAATCAATATTGTAATACTATACAAATTTTGCTGCATGGAACAGACTTTGGTAAATGGGATAGCTGATAACTTATTGCATAATATCTTTAATGACTTGTCTGTAGGCTTGGAATTGTATGATAAGGACGGTCTCATGATAGATGTCAATTATTCACGGTTGAGATCAATGGGGATAAAAGACAAAAAGGATATTTTGGGCTATAATCTATTCAACTACACCAGTTTCTCTGATGAAATCAAGGAACAGATCAGAAAAGGAGAAACAGTGCGTTTCATGGCAAAATATGATTTTGATGACTTGTGCCGTCTTTTTCCTACTAATCTGTCCGGTATAAAATTCTTCGAGATTACCGTTTCTTTTGTACATAATGATAAGTCTGAAATTACCAATTATATGGTGATAACTCAAGATATCACCGAACGTGTTTTGTGGCAAAACAAATATGACAATCTTTACGAAGAGGTTGTGCGTTCGAAAAAAGAACTTCTTGAGAGCGAACAAAGAATGATCCATTTGATTCGTCAGAATGAATTGGTATTGAACAATATTAATTCGGGATTGGCATATATTGCGAACGACTATATCGTACAATGGGAGAATATCTCGCTTTGTAGTAAAAGCCTTTCTTATGAGGCTTACAAAAAAGGAGAACCTTGCTATCTGACAGCCCATAATCGCACCACTCCTTGTGAGAATTGTGTGATGCAACGTGCCCGGAAATCCGGTCAGGTAGAGTCTATCTTGTTTAATCTGGATAACAAGCATGTCATAGAAGTCTTTGCTACTCCCATATTTAATGAACAGGGAGATGTTGACGGTGTCGTGATTCGTGTAGATGATGTTACCGAGCGGCAGCACATGATTGGTGAACTTGAAAAGGCAAGGAGCCGCGCTGAACAATCCGATAAGTTGAAATCCGCCTTTCTGGCAAATATGAGCCATGAAATTCGTACACCGTTAAATGCTATCGTTGGTTTTTCCGACTTATTGATGGTGACGGAAGATCAAGAAGAAAAAGAAGAATTTATTCAGATTATCAATGCCAACAATGAGTTGCTTTTGAAGCTGATTAACGACATACTGGATCTTTCGAAAATAGAAGCCGGCTCGGTAGAACTGAAATACGAAGATTTTGATTTGGCTGTTTATTTCAACGAATTAGCTGCTTCGATGCATCATCGTGTAGTAAATCCGCAGGTTCGGTTAGTTCCCGTGAATCCTTATGAAACCTGTACCGTTCGTTTGGATAAAAACCGGTTAGCGCAGATTCTCACTAACTTTGTAACTAATGCTATCAAATATACCTCCAAAGGAACTATTGAAATGGGGTATGAGAAGATAGACGAAAATATTCGTCTTTACGTTCGCGATACAGGTATCGGCATACCGGAGGATAAAAAAGATAAAGTATTTCATCGTTTTGAGAAACTGGATGAATTTGCACAGGGAACCGGATTGGGACTGTCTATTTGTAAAGCCATCGTTGAGGCTTGCAGGGGAGAGATAGGCTTTGAGTCGGAATTTGATAAAGGGTCTTTGTTTTGGGCGGTTTTGCCATGCCAGTTCGATTCGGTTGACAGCGAGCCGACTTCTTCACGTCGGAATAATGAGAAGGATGCAGATAAAGAAAATGTTCTTGACTCCGAAGAAACAAAGAAAGTACCTAAAAGAGTGCTGGTCGTTGAAGATATTCAAAGTAACTTCTTTTTGGTATCTTCTATCTTGAAAAACAAATGCCAGTTGTTACACGCACCGAATGGACTGGAGGCAGTTGAGATTGTCCGTACCCAACCGGTGGATTTGGTACTGATGGATATGAAGATGCCTGTTATGGACGGACGTACTGCAACCTCGGAGATCCGGAAGTTCAATGCTGAAATTCCAATTATCGCCCTGACTGCTCATGCCTTTGATGCCGACCGGGTAGCTGCGTTGAAAGCCGGTTGTGATGATTATCTGGTGAAGCCGATCAATGGCGCGAAGTTGATGCAGACTCTGAAAGAGTATGGTTGTTGAAAGGATGGGATTAGAAATGTGCTGATCTGAAAAAGGGTATATTCTATTCTTTCTGTTTTTAATATATCGGTCACTTGTTTGTGGTGAAGGAAAAAACGCTCTGCATTTTGGATGAAAGAATGTAGGATTGTTTGTTATCCTGGATAATTCCTGTCTAAAAATAAATAATTCCTCTGTATTGCTATCTATATGCTTACTGTTTGCCCGTATGTAGTTTGTTTTATCATTCTTTTTTGGTGCGCATGTGATGATGAACTAGCCTATAAACGGGCTTTTCCAAGGGCTTTTATAACTTGGTCGGTGAGTATGGAAGGCTTTCTCGGTGAGGAAGGATGTGTTCCTCACCGAGGAATGGCTTATTGCTCACCGAGGAAAATCATTTATTTCTTTAAAGAAAACGCATATTATCTGAAAATATATGCTGTATTGTGGCAGTAATATGCATATATATGTGATAATATGGATGCTTTTAATTCCGGATTACCATCTTCAATAGTTTTGTTTTCTTTCTTAATCTGAAAAAAAGAACATTTCTCTTGTTTGTTTGGAGGAATTGAAAGGGAGACGGCTTACTTAAAAGGCTATAAATCCGTAAAGTTTGGGATTGTTTTTTATGTTTATGGATTTAAATAGTTATCTTTGTACAAGAAAGGAGGTATATAATGACTGCTACAAAGAAAATAAAAACTCGGGAAGAACTTAGAGTTGAGGTAGTGAAGAAAATTACAGCTAATAAAAGGAATGCCCAATCTTTTCTAAAAAAAGCTGGAATAGTCTCTAAATCAGGTGAACTTACCAAAATTTATAGATGAAAGAAACATTATACTCACGTCGTTCTAATCTTGTTGTTGGCTTTCATGGTTGTGATCAATCAATTAAAGAACAAGTGTTTGAACATCTGGCGAGATTGGTAGCAGTTGCCGATCTTTCGGAAGAAAATCGTATCGCTTATGATAAGGCATTAGATCGATATAGAGTCAATCAAATCGTAGAGGAGGATGAACGGCGTAAAAACGAAGAGATGCGGAGAAAAGCGGCTGAAGAAGGGTTAAAGGAAGGGATGAAGGCCGGGTTGGAAAAAGGAGTGAAAAAAGGAAGGCTAGAGGGAATAAAAGAAGGGATGAAAGAAGGGATGAAGGAAGGGTTGGAGAAAGGGTTGGAGAAAGGAGAGCAAAAGAAGCAAATTGAAATTGCTCGAAAGATGAGGGAGGACGGAATATCCATTGATACAATTATCAAATACACGGGTCTTCAATCTTCTGATATAGAAAACCTATAATATATCTTCGTAGGAAAATTGTTGTAGTTATATTAGGATAAAATATAAAAGAGGCGGGAATATTCAGGAATGAATACTTCCGCTTTCTTTTTTTGATTCGTAAGATGTCCAACAATGTCTATAATACCGCAATTTGTCGATGAAATGGATGATTTTAGATAAAAATGGAAGAATTATAGTAAAAATAGAACATACATATTTAGTAACCACATCTATATTTGCGTATGGATTTCAGCAAATAAAGTCTGGAATGAGCTTTTTAATCTTTAAAATTTAATAATTTATAAAAATGACTTCTATGAAGAACCTATTAAAAGTTTTTCTGCTATGTTTCATCGCCTTGTTTGCGTTTGCTGCGCAATCTATGGGACAAGGAAAGACCATTACCGGACAGGTAGTGGATGCTCTAAATGAAAGTATGCCTGGTGTCAATGTACAAGTAAAAGGTACTACTAATGGGACAATTACCAACATTGATGGAAAATTCTCCATTTCCGTTCCAAACTCAAAATCAGTGTTGATCTTTACTTTTATCGGTTATTCCAAACAAGAAATAGTGGTTGGAAATCAGGCTAAAATTAATGTTCAATTAAAAGAGGATGCACAAAATTTGGATGAAGTAGTCGTTGTCGGTTATGGAACAGCTAAAAAGAGCGATTTAACAGGTGCTACTGCCAGTCTTCGTCCTGATGCGAATGATGCTTCAAAAGCTGTGTCTATTGATGGACTATTACAAGGTAAGATTGCAGGTTTAAATGTAACAGCCTCAATGTCTACTCCGGGGGCTGCTTCTTCTGTTACTATTCGTGGTGCTAATTCATTACGTGGAGATAATCAGCCATTATATGTGATTGATAATGTACCGCAAGCATCTACTGGTGAATTTGCCGAGTCAGCTGTAGGAAGTGGTGACTTCCAGATAGCTCAAGATCCGTTGAGTGCAATAAATCCTAATGATATTGAAGATATTACCGTCTTGAAAGACGCTTCTGCTACTGCGATTTATGGTTCTCGTGGTGCTAATGGTGTAATTCTTATTACAACAAAAAAAGGAAAGGCCGGAAAGGCAAAAGTAAATGTTACAGCAAACTTTACGATAGCTAATGCACGTAACTTGCACGATATGTTAAATTTGGAAGAGTATGCCGATTACACTAATTCTAAATTGGACCAACCGCGATATTATTTGCAACCTAATGGTGAAATGCGTTACGTATTTAGTGGTAATGAATCCGCTTATCAGGCAGATCCGAATAATCCGGAATTATATAAGGTCATTACCTATCGTAACTGGCAAAAAGAGGCATATACATCAGCTTTCTCACAAATTTACTCGGCTTCTGTCAGTGGAGGAACTGCCGGTATGAAATATTATATCTCCGGTAATTTTAAAGATATTAATGGTATTGTAGAAAATACAGGAATAAAACAAGGTGACTTACGTGCTAATTTAACTGCTGAATTATCTAAGAAAGTAACTTTAAATTTGATATTGAGCGGTTCATTGAAGCAGAATGACATGATGACAGGTGGCAATACAACCGGAGGCGTTGCCGGATCTTTGGCTCGTACGGTTCTTGATACAGCTCCTTATATTGTTCCTGATGATGATCCGGGTGCTTTGGAATCAAAAATGAATGTCTTTAGTTGGGTGAATGATTACGATGATATTACGAATGATAAAACATTTAACGGAAGTTTGAATCTGAATTGGAACATCAATAAATATTTCTCGTATAGTCTGCGTGCAGGAGGAAATATTGTAGTAAATGACCGTAAACGTTGGTACGGGATTCAGTTGCCTCCAGGAGAAAATGTAAAAGGTCTGTTGGCAATCAGTAATGTCAATAAGTCTAATTATACGGTGGAAAACCTGTTAAACTTTAATATGGATTTGACTAAGGACTTTCGTCTGTCGGCAACAGCGGGTATCACTTATGATGAATATCATTTTCTGACAGAGAATGTTTCAGGTAATACTTTTTCTATCTATGACTTACGTACAAAAGGATTGTCTAATGCAGGAAAAGTGGATGTGAAACAGCCTATACAAAAAGATTATCAACTGCTTTCATATTTAGGGCGTGTTAATTTATCAGCTTATGATAAGTACTTGTTAACTGCTTCATTGCGTGCTGACGGATCCAGTAAATTTAAAAAAGGTAATCGTTGGGCATATTTCCCGTCTTTTTCATTAGCATGGCGTATGGAACAGGAAGCTTATATGAAGAACATCGACTGGTTAAGTCAGTTGAAGGTACGTGTGGGCTATGGTGAGACAGGCAATCAAGGTATTGATCCATATCAGTCGTTATCTATTTATGAGAATAAGGTGGACTATGCTGACGGAGATGGGAATAAACTGACGTCTATGCAAATCAAAAGTTTGCAAAATGAGGGCTTGAAGTGGGAACGTACTTCTTCGTGGAATGCTGGTCTTGACTTTGGTTTCTTTAATGGCCGTCTGAATGGTGCATTTGACTATTACCGTAAAAACACAAAAGATTTGTTGGTTGAACGTGCTTTGCCATATTCCAGTGGATTTGCAACAGTGATGATCAATGAAGGATCGTTATTGAATAAAGGTTTTGAGTTTAGTTTAAATGCTGATATCATTCGTAGTAACGGGTGGAAATGGAATGTAGGCGGAAATATCGGTTTCAATAAGACTACGATTGAAAATTTGGGTTTAGAAGTTTCCGATATAGGCTCTTTGAAAGGAGTACGTGGCTATTTAGGTAAGACGATTGGCGATCATTTTGGACCTGCAAATATTTTTATTGAAGGTGAAGCTCCTGGACTATTTTTCGGTTATAAGACACAGGGAATTATTCAGGAAGAAGATGTAGTTGATGGCAAAGTAGGATATATCTCGTCGGATGGTTCTACAAAATATTACACTTCATCTGTTGGAAATGATATGGCAGCTGGTAATATTAAATGTGTGGATGTGAATGAAGATGGTGTCGTAGATGCTAATGATATGGCTGTAATTGGTGATCCGAATCCTGATTTCACCTACGGTTTCCAAACACGTCTGGAATGGAAGAATATCTCTCTTTCTGCTTCCTTTACAGGTGTTTATGGTAATGATATTCTAAATACAAATATTCGTTATGAACAGACTCCTTCCAGGCAGGCTGGAAACTTGAGAAAAGATGCTTATTATAATGCATGGACTCCGGAGAATCGTTCTAATTTATATCCGTCGTCTACTTCAAATGTAAAAGGAGTTGTTTATGATCGTTATATAGAAGATGGAAGTTATTTGCGTTGCTCAGATATTACGTTGAATTATATTTTGCCTAAAGCGTGGATGACTAAGATCGGGTTCCAGAATACCAGCATTTTTGCTTCAGTGAAGAATGCATTTGTTATTACCAATTATAGTGGATATGATCCGGAAGTAAATAGCTTTGCATTTGATGGTCTGCGTCGGGGTGTTGATATGAATGCTTTTCCAAATATGCGTTCTTTTGTGTTTGGCTTGAATGTAACTTTTTAATTTACAATAAATGATTATGAAAATGAAAAAATTAACCTATATATTATTATTGGCAAGCTGCTTATTGTTGGCTTCTTGTGAATCGTGGTTAGATGAAGATCCGCAATATACTTTGAATACACAAATTCAGTTTTCTACTTCTGAAAAGGCGCGTGCAGCATTATATGGATGCTATGGTTATTTTGCATTGACTAGTGGAGGATATGGTCAGCATTGGCAAGAAGTTCCTGTACGATATAGTGGTTTCGGATGGGCTCAAACTAATGGAAATACAAATGATATGTGTGGATGGCTGCAATGTGACTATACAGATGATTTGTTGACAAATGCATGGTATGTAATGTATAAAGTGATTAATGAAACGAATGCATTTATAGCCAATGTGGAAAGCACTTCTTTAGAGGATAAAGACGAAATGGCTGCAGAGGCTCGTTTCTTGCGTGCTTTATCTTATTATAACCTTGCAATATGTTGGGGAGATGTACCCTTGAAGACAACCCCTTCTTCTCATGACGGCGTAGCTGTACCTCGTTCCCCGCGTTCAGAGGTGCTGGATGTGGTACGGACTGACTTGGAATTTGCTGCGAAATATTTGCCGGAAACAAATTCTGACGGATTTCCAACCAAATGGGCTGCAGAAGCATATTTAGGTAAGTTATATCACACTTTAGGCTGTTTGGGTGATGCTACGGCTTGGGAAAAGGCAAAGACCTATTTTGAAGGAGTGAAAGGTAAATATGATCTGGAATCGAAATTTTCTAATTTATTTGTTGATAAGATTAAAGGTTCTAAAGAGTCTATATTTCAACTGGGATTTCAAGTGAATGGTGACTTGTCTTCTTTTAACAGAGGATCTTGGGTGTTTAATCCTGCTGCATCATCGTATGGTAAGAGCTTTCATAGAGTGAAGTGTACGAAAGCATTTTATGATTTCTTTGCGGGAACCTATTGGGGAGATCCTCGTATTGAGACTACATTTATGGCAAAATGGAGAAAATGTACAAACAATGTCGGACCTGTAGCTCAAGTAGAGCCTGTACCGTCTGCCCGTGACTCTACTTATGAATATCCTTATTTCACTTATGATAGCGGTATAAAACCTGCAGGTTGGAAAAATAACAAGTTGTTAGTTGGTAGAATTCCTTATGAGTTATTGACTAATAAAGAGAATCCGAGTGCGGATGAAATTTTGGCTATCACAAATGATGAAACCAAATTTGATGAGAAATATCGCAAAGGATTGAAGGATTTTTTGAATGTATGTACTGCGGCGGGTAGGACAGGAGAAAGAGCAGCATGGCCTCATTTTGCAAAAGCTTTTGATATGAATATGGCCGGTATTGCCAGTCATAAGAATCTAATTTTATATCGTTATGCAGATTTATTATTGATGTTGGCTGATGTCTATAATGAATTGGATAGAAAAGACGATGCAATTAATACAGCAGATATCGTGTTGGCACGTGCACGTAAGTCAGGAATTAAGGTTTCGGCACAACCAGCCAAATGGGAATCAACATTAACAAAGGAGCAAGTACGTGAAAAGATATTCTTTGAAAGACTTTTTGAAGGTGCCGGTGAAACTGAAATGTATCAAATGATGCGTTTACGTGGAACTGAATATTTGAAAAAAGCACTTACTGTGAATAATAATCACTCAATAACTAAAAAGTGGCAGGAAAATAATCCTAATGCAACGGGAGTTTGGGGAGAACGCATTTATAATAATGGAAATTTGAATGATGAGACTTTTTTGAAAAAGAATCTGTTGTTCCCCATTCCGCGTGATGAAATGAATACTAATATAGCTATTACGGAAAATAACTTCGGCTATTAAAAATAGTAGTTATAATAGGTTGTTTTAGATTTCCCGAATGCAGAGGAGGAGTGTTTCTGCTCTTCATTCGGGTTTTCTTTTATAAATAGAAATCGTTGTATATATTTTCTTGGATTTGCAGGATTGGGAATGAGCTGTAAATCGTGTTTTTACCATTTTTCTTTCTGAAACAGGTAGAAATGGAGAATATTGGAAATTAATTGGTTATTTGTGAACATGGATTTTGTTGACGGGGCTCTACCTTTGTCACTACAATCTAATATAAAGTTGTTTTATGGAAAAATTGCAACCAAACTTATTCTTTCCTTTTGCAGGAGTAGCAGCTGTAGCTTCCTTTGCTTCCTGTTCAAACAAGCAAAAGCCTGTGGAACAGAAACCTTTGAATATCGTCTACATTATGACAGACGACCACACAGCTCAAATGATGAGCTGTTATGACACACGCTACATGGAAACACCCAATCTCGACCGTATTGCTGCCGATGGTGTACGCTTTACTCAAAGTTTTGTAGCCAATTCATTAAGCGGTCCTAGTCGTGCCTGCATGATAACAGGTAAACATAGTTGTGCTAATAAATTCTATGATAATACCACTTGCGTATTCGACAGTTCGCAACAGACTTTTCCGAAGCTGTTGCAGAAAATCGGTTATCAGACAGCACTGGTAGGTAAATGGCATCTTGAAAGTTTGCCTTCCGGTTTTGATTACTGGCAGATTGTCCCCGGACAAGGCGACTACTACAATCCGGATTTCATCACACAGAACAATGACACTATCCAAAAACATGGATATATCACGAACCTTATCACTGACGACGCCATTGACTGGATAGAAAACAAACGCAATCCGGAGAAACCTTTCTGTCTTTTGATTCACCATAAGGCTATTCACCGTAATTGGTTGGCAGATACTTGCAACCTGGCTTTGTACGAAGATAAAACCTTCCCGCTACCGGACAATTTCTTTGACGATTACGAAGGACGCCCTGCCGCTGCCGTACAAGAGATGAGTATTATGAAAGACATGGACATGATTTATGACCTCAAAATGCTTCGTCCCGACAAAAAGACCCGTCTGAAATCCTTATATGAGAAATATATTGGTCGTATGGATGAAGCACAACGTGCTGCATGGGACAAATTCTACACCCCAATAATAGACGACTTCTATAAACAGAACCTGCAAGGCAAGGAACTAGCCAACTGGAAATTCCAGCGTTATATGCGCGATTATATGAAGACGGTGAAGTCGCTGGACGACAATGTAGGTCGTGTACTCGACTACCTGAAAGAGAAAGGATTACTGGATAACACATTTGTTGTCTATACTTCCGACCAAGGATTCTACATGGGCGAACACGGTTGGTTCGACAAACGTTTCATGTATGAAGAATCCATGCGTACACCGCTTATCATGCGTCTGCCGAAAGGATTCGACCGCAGGGGAGACATCACTGAAATGGTGCAGAACATCGACTATGCACCTACCTTCCTCGAATTGGCAGGAGCAGAGATTCCTTCAGACATACAAGGTGTATCCCTCGTCCCCTTGCTGAAAGGCGAACATCCGAAAGATTGGCGGAAGGCTCTCTACTATCATTTCTACGAATATCCCGCTGAACACATGGTGAAACGTCATTATGGTGTACGTACGGAACGCTATAAACTGGTTCATTTCTATAATGACATTAACTGGTGGGAACTCTACGACCTGCAGGCAGACCCGTCGGAAATGCACAACCTCTACGGACAACCTGAATATGAACCGGTAGTGAAAGAACTAAAAGAAGAAATGCTGAAACTTCAGGAGCAATACAATGATCCTGTCCGCTTCTCACCGGAGAGAGACAAGGAATAATACCAATGTACATACGCCATGAAAAAATACATCTTAATCATTCTCATACTGCTTTCGCCACTGACAGCGTTTTTGCAGGCTGATAACTTAACATCCCCTTTAATTTCAATAGTACCACGCCCGACACAGATTGTGCCGGGCCGTGGTAACTTCACCTTTTCAGCCCAAACGGTGTTTGCGGTAGAAAGTCAGGAACAAGCCGTGATTGCTCGCAATTTTATTGACTTGTTTACTCGTGCTGCCGGAATAACTCCTGCTTTGAATGTCGGGCGTGAAAAGGGACAAGTCCGTTTTGTGACGGATTCTTCTTTAAAAAGTGAAGCCTACTTACTGGAGATTACGCCGGAACAGATACTCATTAAAGCTTCGGATACAAAAGGCTTTTTCTATGCCCTGCAATCTATCCGCCAACTTCTGCCGGCTGCCATAGAATCGGAACAACCG